>Ga0257117_1000383_pt1 | contig 37213 bp, 23 predicted proteins | sample SI112_135mmetaG_FD_190157 | JGI IMG/M metagenome (GOLD analysis project Ga0257117, IMG submission 190157) | Marine microbial communities from Saanich Inlet, British Columbia, Canada - SI112_135m | ecosystem: Environmental > Aquatic > Marine > Inlet | place: Canada: British Columbia | collected... | reverse complement strand
CTAAGGCCACAAAAAAGAAAGCTGGCAAGAAAAAAGCAGCTATAAAGAAGGCCACAAAAAAGAAAGTTGGCAAGAAGAAGGCAGTTAAAAAGAAAGCTACAAAAAAGAAAGCTGGCAAGAAGAAGGCAGTTAAAAAGAAAGCTACAAAAAAGAAAGCTGGCAAGAAGAAGGCAGTTAAAAAGAAAGCTACAAAAAAGAAGACCGGAAAAAGTAAGGTAGCTAAAAAGAAAAGTTCCAAACCAAGCAAAAAGGTAGCAAGTGGAAAAGATGGGGATAAGAACCTTTTTAATTCCATGCTGGAGCTAATAAAGATCACATCAACAGTGCTTCCGGATGACTCGCAAAGAGTAATTCTTGCGGCCCTTGAAAAAGAAGAGAAAGATACCACTGCTGAATATGCAATGGAAATTATAAAGGCCAATATTGAACTTGCAAAAAAGAAGGCCCAACCTATTTGCCAGGATACAGGTACTGTCCTTGTCTATGTCAATCATCCTGTAGGCTTTAAGCAGGCAGACTTTGAAAAAGTTTTTAAAAAGGCAGTTGTTGAGGCCACGAAGAAAGGCTATTTGAGGCAAAACTCTGTGGACTCCTTAAAAGGGACCAATGACACTCTTAATATTGGGCCGGGCCACCCTGATATCCATTTTCATGAGCATAAAAAAGACTTTGTAGAAGTGAGGTTGATGCTCAAAGGTGGGGGATGTGAAAATGTGGGGATTCAATATGCTCTGCCTTTTACTTCCCTTGGTGCGGGAAGAGATCTAGGCGGAGTAAGAAAAGTTATTTTGGATGGTGTGAATAAGGCCCAGGGAAAAGGCTGTGGTCCTGGAGTTTTAGGAATTTGCATCGGTGGAGATAGAGGTTCAGGGTATGCAAAGTCAAAAGAGCAGCTGCTTAGATCACTGGATGACTCCAACAGTAATCTTGAATTAGATTCACTCGAAAATGATATTGTAGAGTCTGCTAATAAACTTGGTATTGGTCCCATGGGGTTTGGGGGAAAAACAACACTTCTTGGTTGTAAGATAGGTGTATTAAATCGACTGCCAGCTAGTTTTTTTGTGTCAATTTCCTATATGTGTTGGGCCTTTAGAAGACAGGGTCTTACGCTTGATAAGAATGGTAACGTAAAAAAATGGTTGTATTGAAGGATAGTATTATGAAACGAATTGAATTTCCATTTACTGAAGAAGCTATAAGAGAATTGCATTGTGGTGACACAGTTCTTATCTCTGGAAAACTTGTGACAGGAAGAGACGCCGTTCACAAAAGATTACATGAAGGTGGAGTTCCACCTATATCGCTTGAAAATCACATCATTTATCACTGTGGTCCTGTAATGCTTCAAGACCCGAAGACCAAAAAATACCGTTGTGTGGCCGCTGGACCCACCACTTCTATTAGAGAAGAGCCCTACCAATGGCAAGTCTTTAGAGATCACAAAGTGCGCGGAGTTATTGGGAAGGGTGGAATGGCCGAGAAGACTTTAAATGCCTGTAAAGAATACGGTGCCTGTTACTTTCACGCCATAGGGGGAGCTGCTCAGGTGCTCGCCGAGAGGATAACTTCTGTAGACAATGTTCATTGGTTGGAGCTAGGATCGCCAGAGGCCATTTGGGAGCTTACCGTCGAAGACTTTCCTGTAGTTGTTACAATGGATTCACACGGAGTCAGTTTGCACGACAAAGTGAAAGAAAATAGCGACCAAATTTTAAAAGGATTATTGTAAGGTGACCAAAAAATATCTTATTACCTCAGCCCTGCCCTACGCTAATGGACCACTTCATTTTGGTCATATGGCCGGGGCCATACTTCCTGCTGATGTTTATAATCGGCACAGAAAAATGCAAGGGCATGAAACTCTTTATATTTGTGGCTCAGATGAACACGGTGTGGCCATCATGCTCTCGGCACAAAAAGCAGGGATGAGCTATCAAGAGTGGGTGGATAAGTGGCACAAGTATCAAAAAGATCTCTTTGCCAGTTACGGGGTAGAGTTTAATTTCTATGGTCAAACCTCAAGTGAATATCACAAAGAAGAGGTCATTCCCTGGTTTAATGATCTTTATGAGAAAGGGGCCATTGAGCCTCGTGCCTCAAAACAACACAAGTGTCAGGACTGTTCAAACTATCTGCCAGATAGATTTGTCGAAGGGACCTGTTACGTGTGTAAATATGAACATGCTAGGGGAGATGAGTGCCCAGATTGTGGAACTTGGATCGAAGCCGTTAAGTTAATTGATCCTGTGTGCAAAATTTGTGATTCTAAGAATTTATCTATTGAAGAAGTAACCCAGTACTACTTGAAACTAAGTAAGTACCATACTGAATATAGAAAGTGGTTTGAAACTAAAAAAGGCTCGTGGCGCAAAACAGTTGTGCCTTTTGTAGATGCGCTGTCGAAAGAAGAGCTAGTCGATAGGGCGATTACGAGAGATTTAGATTGGGGCATTGATGTTCCATTGGCCGAGGCGAAAGGAAAAAAGCTCTATGTTTGGTTTGATGCTCCTATTGGATATGTCAGCAATACCAAAGAGTATTTTAAACAAATTAATTCAACTGAACATTACCTAGATGATTGGTGGAAGTCAGATGATGTGGTGATTTCTCATTTTCTCGGAAAAGATAATATTATTTTTCATGCCATCACTTTTCCTACTATGTGCATGGTCACTGGTTTTGCAAATCTTGTTGATGACCTTCCCGCCAATCAATTTTTAAACTTACAAGGTAGACAATTCTCCAAGTCACAAGGTTGGTATGTGGATGCAGAAGAGGCGCTTACAGAATTTGGAGTAGATGCTCTTAGATACTATTTGATCGGACTCATTCCAGAAAATCAAGATACCAATTTTATTTGGAAGCAATTTGCGACTAAAGTAAATAATGAGCTGGCCAACAATGTTGGCAATATGGTCAATCGCTGTTTGAAGTTTGGTGAAAAAAAATGGCCTTCCGGCATTGAAGCTGACAGGTTCTCTCCTTTTTTTGCGAGCGATATAAAAAGGGAAATTGAATCAGAAATTAAAGAGCTTAATGCTCTTCTAGATAAAATCCAAATCAAAAAAGCTCTCGAAAAATTGATGCATATTGGATCGATGATCAATATTTATTTTACTGAAAAAGCTCCTTGGGCCCAATTTAAAGCAAATCCAGACCAGGCACTAGAAACCATCGCAAGCTCTACTCTTTTAGTAACAACCCTTGCAGTGCTTTTTAAGCCCTTTCTGCCCAATATGAGCTCAAGAATACTTGGCTTCTTTGAAGCAGAGCTCGATGCTGAAACCGAAAGGAAAGTTTATCTCGGAGATTTAGATGCACTCAGGGTCTTTATCAAAGGTGGGTTCAAGCTAGGGAAGCCTCCTGAGGTTTTAGTTCCTAAAATTGATATGGATGTGATTGCTGAAAAAGAAAGCGCCCTTGAAGCTCTATCTAGTAATAATCAGTAGTCGTTTTGGGTGTGATCTTATTTTCAATAACTTTTCTATGATGTAGATGTCCTTGGGATCTGACTTGCTCTCTTTGAAAAACATCATCAATAAATTTTTCTTTAATGATTTGGCGAGGCCTTTTATAAACAGTGAGATTAATATCCATCTCCTTAATTCCTGGCCTATAAAATGAATGGATATTACCAGTGTCAAGAGTATCATCACCGAATCGGTCAATCTGAAACCTTCTATCTCTTTGTTTTAAAAAATACCTCTCATCTTTGCCTTTTTTTATTTTGCTTGAAAACCTGGGACGTTTTTTGTACTCAGGTCCGTGGGTGTAGGGGAAGGTATCTTCGGGAAAGAGCTGTGGAAACAAAAATAGACCCTTGTATCTAATCATGCGGTCTTTGTATAATTTGGATCTTATGCCGTGCTCAAGCTTACTAACAGCTCCACCAATGCCTTTGCTTAGAAAAAGATCCGATTGGTACAAGGCCCCACGGTCAATGAAATAACTTTTGTCTTTAGAATTATTTTCTATGGGAGTCAGAGAGATTCTACCTCCAATTACACCTAGGTTTGTTTTCAAATAGGCCCCATACTTAAAAACATCAATAGCAATTTGGCCTCGAAAAACATTAATCAAACTATCTGGGGTTTTAAACCAAGAGATAACTCTCTTTGTTTGGTGAATTCTGTACATTCCGTAGGGGAGAAAGAATTCTTTTTTTCCATCAACTCTAAGGTGGGAGTATTCACTCATATTAATAACTGCGTCCTCTTCAGTGACAAGTTTGACGTAGCTACCTTTTAAGGTCTTGATAATATCGGACTTCCCTAGCCTGATCCCCTGGTCTAAATGGTAGATAAATCCATCTCGAATAAGCCAGGCCTTGCCCTCTAAGACGGCGACCGTCGCCATCACTTCACCAGCTTTTGATGTGCTGTGTTGTAAAAAAAGGAGAAATGTTACTAATATCAGGCTTCGCATTCCTCTATTATAGGGCATAAATCCATGTGGGGACTTCCGGCAAATCATGTACAAAACTATTGTACTCAGGTTAATCTAGTGCCCTAAATAAAGGAGTTCAAAGTGGATCAAACGTTGTGGGCACCGTCAGATGAAAGAATTGCTAGCTCTGAGCTAACACGCTTTCGACAATTTTTATCAAAAAAAGGTCACGGCGAATTTGCTGATTATGAGGAACTTCACAGATTTTCTGTAGAAAAAAATCAATTATTTTGGAGCACACTTTTTGAGTTCTATAGTCTTGTTTACTCAGGTGATGTGGACGCAAGTTCAGGTGGAGAGGATTTTCTAAACTACAATTGGTTTGAGGGCGTCAGCCTCAATTTTTGTGAAAACCTTTTAGATAAGGGAGACACTAGCAAGACGGCCTTTCAATTCGTCCATGAGTCTGGGCAAAAAAAATCTACTACTTATGGTGAATTAAGATCCGTTGTGGGCAGCCTTCGCGCTCACCTAGAAAAAAATGTTGGTGTAGGGGACGTAGTTGCGGCCTATATGCCCAATATTCCGCAAACGGTTAGTACGATGCTTGCCACTACTGCTCTTGGTGGAATATTCACTTCAACTTCTTGTGACTTTGGAATTGAAGGGGTTCTCGATCGTTTTGGGCAGACACGTCCAACTGTTTTAGTAGCGGCGATTAGTTATAGCTACAATGGAAAAATCATTGATCAAACGAGTAAAATTCAAAAAATTATAGAGTCTCTTCCTTCACTCAAAGAAGTTATTGTGGTGGATTTTTTGGGAGATTATAAGAGTATTCCAGCAGGGATGACTTCTTGGAAAACGGCCACATCACAAAGTGCAGAGCTTACTTTTAAAAGAGTTCCTTTTTCACATCCTGCTTATATTATGTATTCTTCAGGAACCACAGGAAAGCCGAAGTGTATTGTCCACAGTGTGGGGGGAACACTGCTTCAACACGTAAAGGAGTTGGGCCTTCACAATGATTTAACAAGTGAGAAGTGCATATTTTATTTCACAACTTGTGGGTGGATGATGTGGAATTGGTTGGTAAGCTCTCTTTATTTTGGAGCTAAAATAGTTCTCTATGAAGGTTCTCCTGCTTGCCCTGACATTACTGTCCTTTTTCAAATGGCCCACGATGAGAAGGTTAATATTTTTGGCACTAGCCCCAAATTTTTAAAGGCCTTTGAACAAAGTGGACATAAAATACCAGCTGCTCTTGATAGTCTTGAAACAATTTTGTCTACAGGGGCACCACTACTTCCAGAACAATATGACTTTGTTTATGAAAATATAAAATCTGATGTAGCACTTAATTCAATTTCAGGTGGAACTGATATTTTAGGATGCTTTTTGTTAGGCTGCCCTATAAAAAAGGTTAAAAGAGGACAGCTCAGCTGCAAGGGCCTTGGAATGGATGTGGCCTGTGTCTCTGGTGATGGAAAAGAGGTTATAGGCACTGAAGGCGAGCTCATTTGTAAAAAAAGTTTTCCCTCCCAACCAGTTGGGTTTTGGAAAGACGAGGAGCAAGTAAAATTTAAGGCCGCTTATTTTGAAAAGTATCCTGGAATTTGGCATCACGGAGATTTTATCCAATTAACAGAGGATGGATACGCCACTGTTTTGGGAAGATCAGATGCTACCTTGAATCCGGGGGGAGTGAGAATTGGTACTTCTGAAATCTACCGTCAAACTGAAACACTGGCCTATATTGAAGATGGTCTTTGTGTGGGGAAAGAGGTTGAAGGTGAGGTACAGGTACTGCTCTTTCTCAAAATGAGAGAAAAAGAAGACCTTAGCGAGCTAAGGGTGAGTGAGATAAAAGGTCTTATAAAGAAGAATACTACTCCTAGGCATGTTCCAGCGGCCATTTTTTCAGTACCAGATATTCCTTATACGAGATCTGGTAAGAAAATGGAGATGGCGGTAATGAGAATATTAAATTCCAAGCCACTGACTAATATAGAGGCAGTCGCTAATCCAACTTCTCTTGAATGGTTTCAAAAATTTAATTGGCCATCGTAGTTGCTTTTAATGAAAGCGGATGTTTTTCTGATTTTTGGTAATTCCAGGTAGTGGTAACTTTGCCGTCCTGAGGGTCGACTATGGCATCATAATGATAGGTTCGTCCATCGGGAAGCTGGGTTTTTACAGTAACTACCTCTCTAAGTAGTCCCTTTTTCCCTCTCATTTGAATTTGAGACTCGATATGCTGGTAGCTAACAATTGTTTTTTCTGGCATTAAATGATTAAGTTTTTTTTCTAAGAGTGTTTTCCAGTTTTTGTTGTAGCTATTGATGAGTACTAATTTGGTTTTAGGGTCGGTGTAATTCCCTGCACCATTTCCAATAATAACTCTTTCTCCTCTTTTTAATTTTTTTACAGGAGCTCTCTTCACGGACGCTGGATTTCGTGTTTTAGGTAGAGCGATACTTGACTCGACAGGAGTATTCGATTTTTTGGTAGCACTTGGTTTACTTTTTACCTTTGTGCTTACCTTGGGCTTCTTAATATCTTTACCACTTTGAAAAGCTTGATAGAGGTACAGACTCATGGCAAGAGTGCTAAATAAAAATGATAATTTGAGGCCTTTAAGTTTCAAATCTACCTCTTAGTCTATTACCGTAAATTGAAAATTTATAATTTTGTAAGGATCTGCTCCAGAGTATTGGTAATCGAGATAATCATCATTGTCGGCCTGATTTGGATCATGCCAGCAGTCATCACAGTTAGTGAATCTTGCTCTTAGACGGCAGTTAAATGTGGTTCCCGGAGGTGTCCAAGGTGAGAGCTCAAATAAAATAACATGATTTCCTTTAAGACTCACTCCTGCATCTTCTTCTTCTTCCAATGTTTCGCCAAAAGTCTTTGAGGCACTAATAACTGGGTAAACGCTAAAGTTAGCACCATCAATTGCCCTTAGGTAGCAATCACTCGTTGAGCTTGATCCTCCTAGGCATTCACTTGTATCAAGTCCTTGAGAGCTTCTAAACTTATTTTGATCTACCCATTTGGTGTCACTTGTTTCTCTAGATAGAGCAAAGCAAACTGGGGCCAGAACTTCAGTGACCTCATTTACTTGAGCTCCATTTTCTTTTGTCACATATCCACATTCACCATCAACAGCTGGGATAGCGGCATCAACTGTGGCCGCATTTTCACTGGTAAGTGGAAAACTGTCTCCTAGCGTGTTACACATTTTGAACTCGCCACTTTCATACCTAGCGTGGTCCCAATCATTGGCCAGTATTGTAACTCCGGCCATATCTGAATTAGATTTGTTTTTTAGATTAATCGCCATGCCAAAGACTTCGCCAGGGGAAGGTTTTGAGTTTCCATTATTGTAAGATAGATCTCCTGGTATCAAAGAGGAGATATTAGTTATCCTCCCGGAGGCCTTTAAAGTGGTAACAAAATCATAAACACTTTGCTGCTCATCTACAATATAGGCCTGAGTAGTGCCATCAGTGGGAAGTTCAATCAGCTCTTTTGCAATCAGTTTTGTATAAATTCTGTTAACAGCTGATACTGCATTGATAGTTCCATCATTTCCATAGGAGACAGAACCCGCGAAGTCGTATCCGTTACCATCTTCATTAAATGTCTTAAATAGTAGAAGACCGTACATATCAAGTCTTTGCTCAATGAGATCTTGGGTCATGCAACTTCCGAATCTTGCTAAAACATTTTTTCCAAAGGTTTGAAAGAATCGTCTAAAGCCTCCAGGTCTAATTACAGTCGCCCATAGTTTGGCAGAAGCTGAATCTGTATTGAGATTGACATGGTTTGAATAAGTTGAATATGGATAAATGCCTGTTACATCAGAATCTTTAGTTGTTAAATCGCCAATCTCACTAAGGCTTTCAGTAATCATATAGACAACATCTTTTTGCGCTCCGGAGAGATCTTTATTACAATAACTTTGAAGGTCTCCGGTTAACGCTACAAAGTAGTGAGAGGCGATCATTCCAGTTAAATGTAAATCCTCAATGGGATTTTCATTGTAGTAGGGATCATATCTCACATAGGTTGGATAACTCAGTCTTTTGTCGGGATCAGAGTTAATACCAGATACATGTCTTGAATCACTTTCAATTAACGGACGCGAGAGGTTGAAAAATCTTCCCAGGGCCCATTCACCAACATGGGTTCTGTCGTTCATTATATAGCTAAAATAGTCCGCGATTCCTTCATTGATGGCACCTGGCTCATCATACATTCTGATGCCGAAATCAACTCTTTCAGTGATACTTGAATCCACGACGTTTCTCATATTAGACATTATTTGAACATAACCATGACCAAATTCGTGATAAACAACTGAAGGGTCAGTCGCAAATTTTAATCCAGGCGTTTCAACACTCGTTCCAAACGTAACGGTGAAGGTACTTGGGGTAAAAAAAGCGTTGTCACCACTATAGCCCTCAGAATAGGCAATCAATTGTTTTTGATCATACCAAAATCCGTATCCTGAATATAGTGTTGTAGGAATGGAGCTGGCATATGAGCTTGCAGTAAGTCCTGACTGTGAAGCTCCGTAAGAGTAAGAAAGGGCCGCAAGAAAATTGTCCACTCCCTTATTCATATGACCCATAGTATGGGTTTGAAGCCACTTAGAATTTTCTGTATCTGGGCTGTAGGCCCATCTCCCATTGAGTGGGTAAAGTGGAGTAGATGTATTTGTTTGCAAAACCTTGTAGCAATTTTGAATAGTATAAGAACTTCCAGTACAGCTAGAACTTAAGGTTCCAGTATTTGAAATAAAGTCTTGATCTGATATCAGAAATTGTGCAAGACTTACCCCTGCAGGTAGCGTCCAGTCATAACCTGATAATACAATAGGGTTATCTGTTAAAACTCTACCATAACCTGAATTTAGAGACGATTCACTATTTGTTTGATGGGAATTATCATTTTTTCTCTTGCTGGCGCCATCGTTTGAAAAGGGAAGGCACGAGCAAAGAACAACACCTAGTGCAAGTAGCTTTAGTGAATGTAATCCCGCATTAACGTACCACACGTTTTATAACCTATTTCCTATCAATTGGAGTCATCTGTTGACTCTGTTAATGAACCTGATCTAAGCCCAGAAAAGTCTAAATCATCCACAAGTGACTCTGTTAGTATTCCCGTATTTGTTCTTCCACACTCAGTGGGAAGTCCTATTTCACCCATAGAAAAGCTTGAGGCCAAGCTTCCTCTTTTTACTTCATTTAGTATTTGGTTATGTCTTGAATAAGCTTTTACGATGTCATCAGCCAAATGAGTATTTGAAACTCCAGCCGGAGTTCGCAAATTATTAAATGCATCTCCAACTGGGTCTAATTCTTGTTCAACTCCAGCACTTTCACCTCCATTTGGATTAAAGACAACTTTTGATGAAGCACCTTGGGCTTCATCTTCAAAATCATTACAAATCAATTTAACTTGGCTTGCTTTATCGTTTCCACTACCAACTTTTTTATTCATCTCATGAATAGTTATTGCGTAGGCAAGCACATCTGTATCGCCAAGGTTGTCCTTATCTAATAAATCATCCTCTAGATCATTATTTCCGCCACTTAAATATGTAGAAAGCTCATCTTTGTCTACTTTTCCATCGAGATGTCCTGCAAGAATATCGAGAGCATCTTTTGTCATTGAATCGTAGTGTCCCATTTTACAAAATGATACAAAATCATCGCCATTTATATCTTCAGGACTTTCAATTCTTAGGTTGACGTCAGTTTCGTCGGCTTCACCGTAAGCACCTTGACAGTAGGCCCCAAATTTTGAAATCCATGCAGATGTTGCAGGATTTCCACAGCCCATTCCGGTATTGCCTTCTAGATTGGTGATGGCCGCAAGATCTGTGGACAGAGATTCTGCAACTTCTTCGCAACCTGGAGAGAATCCTGCTATTGCTTTTTGGCACATTCCGTATTGTATTTGCTGACAATTTGAGTCTTGTGCCACTCGCATTTTTTCGTCGCCTTCAAATTTTGATAATAATCCATTACACTGTTCGGCGATTTCATCCCACTGAGAGATATTGCCTTCGTAAACTGAATTGAGCTCAGTCATTTCATCAGTGACTTTAGTTTCAATGAGAGCAATTTGAGCATCGAATCCTTTTTCGATTTCGACCCAATTACTTGCGATGGTATCTTTGTTGAGCCAGTCAAATTTTGCCGGGTCACCACCGCCAGCGATTTTGAGATCGCCCAAATCTTTATCTTTGTCGACTTCCGGCTGCTTAATAATAAGTCCTACAGGTAGCTCTTCAGATAGCTCTTCAGAGAAAGCGGTATCATTTCTTAGCTTTGTTGATTTAATACTGAATCTTAGCTGAGTGTTAATCATGCCATAGGTGGCCTTTAGTCTTTCAAGTTCTCTATCCCTATCGATAAAGAGTTGGTCAAAGGCCTCATTGTAGATTTTGGCCATATTTACTTTGCTTTCTTCGCGCTCTTCAATATAGCCTGTAACCTTATTTGAACAGGCCTTAATATTTGAAGCACACTGATCAGAGTGCTTAAAGCAAAAGTTTGCTGAGCTTGGTTGAATATTGGCATCCGCGCAACTTGTGGAGTTGTAATTTTTGCTGCTATTAACAGTTCCTGTACAGTTTAGAACATCACTTAAAAGATCATCTCTAAATTGAGTGCCAATAGAAGTATAACTACTTCTTAGGGTATCAAGTCTTTTAGTCGCATTTGCAATATAATCTTTAGGAGACATTTCGCCGCCGGCCTTAGTGGAATATTGTCTTCTACATGTCGAGTTCTTTATTCCAGTAAGATATTTTGATACTTTTGTTCCGCCTGGTTTGTCCATGAGTCGAATTTTGATACCACGCTTTTGATGGTCTTTTTCAATTCCCTTAATTTGTTCGATTTTTTCATCTAGGTTGAGATCACTAGAGAGAATATTTTCCAGAAGGTTTTTAAACTCACCCTTTCCTGATGCATACTGGGTACCTGCGCCTGGCTGTTCGATGTTATTATATAATGTGTCGTAGCCATATTTTCCGTTTGATGCAGATGAAACAGTCTTTCTTAAGCAGCTTTCATACCACTGACTTTCATAGTAATCCGCATCTTTTATGGCAACTTCAGCATCACTAATAAAATCTTTTCCGAATTCAAGCTGAGTTCTTGTTCGTACTTTTGCATTTCCAAGATAAGAATTAATTGTTTGAAGCTCTGTTTGCATATCACTGGCAGTCTCATTGAAATTAGTCATATGGGTTTGAATGCTGCCGAATGTATTTTCCGTAGAAAATATAGGTTTCTCGGTCATTGCCTGGGCAAGCCCTGCAGGACCATTTTTGTCATAATATCTAGAAAGCTCTCCCACTTGTTCTCTAAAAATTTGCTCATTGGCAGCTCTTCCATCAATTAACTCTTGCGCCATGGCCTTTTTTGGTGAAATTTCACTTTCCATATTGGTAAGACCGCCACCTTTTAGGGCGTCTTTTATTTGATCTGTTGTATAAGCACTTTTACAATTAGCATCTTGCAAATCTCTCGCTAATTTTCTGGTCTGTGAAGCTGTCAGCCCCTCGCCAGTAATTTCTGCTTGAACATCTTTCATTTGGTCATACATCTTAGATGCTTCACGCTTAAACATTTCATCCATCTTGGAAATATAATCAACTTGATCCTTAAGCATTTTTTTGAATCTTTTAACATCACTTACAGCTTTTTGGGCCAGATTTTCCATGCATTTTAAGCCTGAAGCTGTAGCTTGAGTGGATTTACCCTCACCTTCATTCATTAAGAAATTCTTATAGTATTCAGCATTGCTACTGGCCTTTTGCATTTGGGCCTCAAGTAGCATGGCCTCAGAAGCGTTTGTTGGAGGAAGTTCTGCCGGACACCAATTAGGTGACTCTAAGTGGGTGACAGGCATTCTACAAAGACCAAATACAGGATCAACTGCAGGGGCGCCCGACTTTGAATTAAGATTTTCTGAAAGATACTGGGCATCGTACTGCATGAGTTGTTGCTGTACCATCTGTGCCTGCATCGCTTGTTGGCGGGCCTGCATTGCCTGGTCGAAGATCTGTCCGCCAGCTCCAATTACTTGGGCAAAACCATCTACATTAATGTCTGTAGTTTGGACATCATCGTCATCATCATCGCCGGCCCAAACATTGAGGGGTCCGAGCATCATTGTGGCCACAAGGAGTGAATTTAAAATGTCTTTAAAAAGTAGTTTTAGCATTTTCATAGTCCGCTCTAAATACTTGTTTCTCAAGTAACCATCGACAAAACGCACCTAATACTTGAGCTTTTTAAACTGTCTTTGAACTATTTTAATTTAATTTAGGCATTTGCGGCGCTGAAATCCTAAAATCGCCTAAAACAGTTGGCAATTACCTATGCTCAAAAGTAAGATTAAACATAAGCATCTATAATATTTAGAGTTTAGAAGGCCCAATAAATATTATTGAGTACAAGGGCCTTGTGCCCACAAAACATGACACAACAAAGCGGTGGATTTTTTGAGCGAAGGACATGATCTTTATTTAGAGGTTATTGGACCCAAAAAAAGCTCCCTTTTGGGAAAGTTCTATCCTCTTAAGGATAAGGCACTTATTGGCTTTAGTAGTGGATCTGTTAAAATCCCAGGTGATGAAATTGAAAATCCTCATTGTACAATTAAAATCGATGAGGGGATCGTCTCAATTGTTGGCCATGCCAAATCTTCTATAACTAAAGTCGCAGGAAAAAAAATTCCCTCAGGCAGAATGATTTTGCTGGAAATTGGAGACAAAATCCAATTGGGCCAGGTCAATTTTAAGCTTGTCCTAAAAGATCAAAGCCTTGAAGAAAAGATGTCTCAAAAGCTTGATGCTGCAAAACTTTCAGTACTCTCTGCAGGGGAGGCGGCCACTCAGGCCACTGCCCATATGTCACAAATAAAAGAAGCAAGCTTAGATGATCTAGAAGAACTAGATCAGGCAGCAAAAGGGAAGAAGTCTTTTTTCTCCAAAATCTTTAAAACTAAACAAGAGCGTGCCCAAATAAAACAAGCAAAGCTTGAGGCAAAAAAAGCTATAGAAGAAGAGAAGAAAAAAAAGTTAGAAGAGGCCAAAGCTAAGAAAGACCAGAAAAAGAATAAAAAGAGTGAACCAAAGGCCAGTAAACGCTCATCAAAAATAGATGTTCAAGGTGGAGTTTCCAGTACTGCTTGGTTTCCTGAAAGACTAATTTCTAATCTATGTGACCTTCTCATTGCTATTAATATATTTCAATACCTGATGCAGTTTCCATGGTTTGTGAGAGAGTTTGCAAAGATTGAAACCATCTCTTTACTAGAGATGGCAAAAAATATCTCCCAGCTTAAAGAGCTTCCAAATCTTGATCCTGCTCTTGTGATGGGGGCGATGTCGGTAATCACCCTTTATTTTGCTCACCGCTTTGCCATGACTTTGATATTTGGAGTCAGTTTAGGCCAATTTGTTTTTGGAATTAGAGGCACAGGAGGTTTCCTATGGAACCGAATCGGTGGTGGACTAAGGGTGATAATAGAATCTCTTACTTCACAATTTTTGATTTTTGATTTGCCCGTTCTCTTTAGGATTAGAACCCTTAAAGAAATTCTGACAAGTACACAACTAGCACTGCAATCAAAGCTGATGATGATTTTTGGATTAGTATTCATCACATTCATGTTTGTGGGGATGGCCATCATTCCATTTGGGATTGATCCTAGTTTTAATGAAGCTATTGAGGCCAAGGTTTACCGTGTTCCCAAAACCAAAATTAAAGGTGAGCTAGCAAGGATCAGCTCAAATAGGTACAAGCTAACAACTGCTGTTCCTAGAAAGAAAGACTTTATCGTTTTCCCTATTTTTTCTATTACTAAGAAAAAAAGTAAGAGCAAAATTGAGCCTCGAATCTCTATTTATGATTTTAAAAGAAAGGTAAGAGGTGAGTTTTCAACGAAAAAAAGTTTTTCCTTATATGGTTTTATTAAGGCCGTGACCAGAGGGAATTTTGTCTATCCCCTTAGATATCCTAAAACAATGGGCTACCTTGTTAATGGTGATTTTGGAAAGGACAACCTTAAGTCAATTCCAGTGCCAGTGGGTGCTGAAATAGCAGATATGGTACGGGGGTCACTAAAATTTTCTTTGGGCCATTTGCAAGATAGTATTTTTTCTCTAGAACCATTTATGTTTTCTGGCTACTTGAATGGAAAAAAATATCTCTTAGAAGAATTTCCATCTTCTGCGGGAGTTTCTGCAGATTTTATAACTCTAGGGGATACTCAGTTTTTGAGAATTTATAAGAGCAATCCTGTATTTAAAGGAAAGTCGAAGCTCACAAGTTACTTCTATTACCCATTATCAGCTCTAACGAGCAGAGTCTTTGAAATGAAATTTCCTGAAACAAAGCCTGGGAAGAAAGCTGAATCTGTGTTTTTACATCATTTCTTTAATAAGGCCCATTTCGATTTTTCCAAAAAACTTAAAGAACCAGATAGTCTAAGTCCACTCACAATTGTTGATAAATTTGCAATAACCAAATTAAATCCCGCTGAAAGAAAATCTATTGATGATTACACCTATCAGTATTTTTACAATATATGTACACAAGTTCTCAGTAAATCAAAAGAAGCCGAGGATGAGGATGACGAGAGTTTTCCTGGACTCAGAAAAGATCTTGAAAAATCACTTATGTCTCTTGTAAACGTAAATGAGCTGATGGGAAAAAAATTGGGAAGTGGTAGGGAAGAGTTCGTAAACTCTGTGAAACAGCTCCAATTGGCATTTTCTGAATCCAATTATGAGTACTTTGGTATTGAATGATGGGATCTGGTGAGGCACTCATTTACGGCATTATTCAAGGCCTGACAGAATTTTTACCTGTAAGCAGCTCGGCCCATCTTGCACTTCTTCCCCATTTTTTAAATATAAAAGATCCGGGCGTTACCTTTGATTTAATTATGCACCTAGGAACAGCGCTATCGGTGGTAGTTTATTTTAGAAAAAAATTATATGCTTCACTCAAGGTGTTTATTCCAGCTTGCAAAATTTGGCAGAAAAATTCGGACTCTCATGTGCAGCTGGTGAGATATTTGATTTTCTCGACTGTTTTTTCATTTTCTATCATAATGCTGATAAGGCCCTTCTCCGAAAAGTGGGGAAGAAGTCCGAGTCTTATTGCAATAAATTTGGCAGTGTTTGGGCTTTTTTTATTTATTTCTGATAAATACTCGAAAACTCGCGGTGAGATATTAATGACTAATGAGGGAGAGTTAAAAACTTCACTACTAATTGGTCTTTCTCAAGCGTTTGCTATTTTTCCTGGAGTAAGTCGCTCAGGAGCCACAATTACAGTGGCAAGGTATTTGGGTCTTTCTAAGAAAGAGGCGAGTGAGTACTCTTTTTTACTTTCACTACCTGTCATATTGGGAGGAATAGTATTCAAGGGGCGAGAGTTTCTTAGTAATTCTGAAACTGGTCAAGAACAATATATTATCTCTATCATTATTGGAGTGGTGGTAAGTTTTGTTGTTGGCATGCTTGCCATTCATTTTTTCATCAAAATTATTACTAAATTTGGTCTTCTAAGCTTTTTTCTCTACCGCGCAGGTCTGGCCATTTTAGTAATGGTATTTCTCCAGTATTCAAAATAAAAAAAGGTGCACTACAAGTGCACCTAAATTTTTAGATTATTTTTTTAAAATTATTATTCAGTGGCAGCTTCTTCTATATCTGAATCTGAGACCACTGCAGATTCGTCTATAGCTGCTTCGCTCTCACTACTACCTTCTTTAACAAGTTCATCACATTTTTTCTTTACCCATTTTTGTGAAGCCTTAGCAAGCTTTTTGCCATGCTTATTACATTTTTTAATTTTGCTATCATCACCTGAGAAAGTTGACTCACAAAGATCTTTCCCTGCATCTTTTACATCTTTATATTTTTTACCATCTTTTAAAATAGGCTCGATAACTGCAATTAGACCTGCTTCATCTACACCACTGCTAACCATCTTCTTGTGAATTTTTCCATTTTTCTTTGTAAGCTTTCTACATTTCTTAGCTCTTTTTAAGAATTTCTTCACAGAACCTTTAAGTTTTAGTTTGGCATCAGCATTTTGAACTCCTGCAAGAGTAAATGCTAAAAATAATACACTTAAAATCTTCATTTTTTCCACCCCTGATATAGTTGTTTTAAAGACCGTAAAGTCACGGTTGAATTAGTTTTAATTTACAATGAAATGGAAATAAGACAAATATGATTTGTGTTTTAAAAATAGATTGTGTTTAATACCAATTTAGTATTTTAACAAAATCATAAGCTTAAGTTCTCAAGAAAAATGAATCTATTTACCAAAATTAACAAATTATAAAAATACTTTCTTAATAATGACTGCCCATTTTTTTTTGCATAACGGATTTTATTCAGTGAATTGACTTTGTTAATCGGAAGCTGAGCCACCATCTGATATAGTGGTCGCATCTACATCTGGTGGGATACAATATACATTTGTAGGCCATCTTAGGCCGTAGTCGAAGTACTCATTGTTAGGACTATCTGAGGCGCCGTCACTAAAAATAAAGCGCTGTCTTTGCCCTTCAGCATCATCTCCGCCAGTTCTGTTTGGAATAGGAAGATATCCAGCAGCAACTCCCATATAGACATTTTCAGAACAACACATTCTCTTTGCAAGGGCGACTTGCTCAGCAATCATTGGGTCTTTAATATAGCCTGTAAGATCGTCAAAATTTTCATCTGGTAGATAATTGGCCTCACTTGAGACGTATCTATTTAAATAGAGGCTGACGTTTGAATAGTCTGGAAGACAACATCTCTTATCAACTGTATCCCCATCATCATAGGCCATGCCTGTACAACACTGAGAATCTTCAATATCGTGTGGATATTCAACTCCTGTTGGAAGACAGCAAGAAAGAGTATCTTCAGAGAATACTTTCTTGATATCATCATCAAAGTTTGTTGTATCATTTGTACTGAAATATGTCCTCGAAGAACCTGAGTTTGAATGGATTAATTCAGCTACAGCAGTGTAATCATCATCAGCTGCTCCACCACCACCACTTTGGTAGCCAGGGTATTTAATTGTTCCTGGAATTGGTTTAACATTGTCCCCACCACTATTTGGATTAAAAGCTAGGCTGAAGGGCTCGAAAGTACAACCCACATCTTGGTAGTCATCATCTAGGCTTCCAGATGTATTATAAGGTGTAAGTACATAGGCTTGAGGAATTCCTGTTAAATTGAGACTGGCAAAATAATCTGAGTAGGCCTTGACTTCTGAATTAGTCATATTTCTTAAACTACAAAGAGTATCATCTTGATTTTCAGGGTCGTCGCAATTTGTAAAAGTAGCGCCGTCTGCATAACGATAATTGATACACTCTAGATTGGTTTTATCAAATTGTTGCATTTTGGAAGGATCCCAGGTGTGACCACCTCCATTATCGTCTTCATTGAAATTACGAACCCAATTTTTCGAACAACAACTATTAACACCGATATGATCAAGTGATTTAAATTGGGGTAAATGAAGCTCATCTCCAGTAGTGGGAGATCCATAGCTATGGTTTGAATCATTACTTGGAGATCTAAGCCAAGGGTATTCAGTGGGCTGATTAATTCCAAGGTAGTATAGGATATTCATTCTAGAGTATCTCATACTATTATTTATCCCTATATCAACGCCTGCTGCTTTATTTGGATAAAAAGTTGTGGGAGTTCCCTGTGCAGTGGCCACAGTGAGCTTCTTGTCTATATCTCTACAACAAACATTTTTTGAAAGATCGTAATCAGTCTCTGAATCTACTGTGTAGCTTCCAGCATTATTGCATATCATATCTTCTTGCCAAAACTTTGTTTCATATTTATTCATATCGGGGAAGCTCTCATCAACTCCCGCAATTCTGTCACTAATAAAGTCTGATGGGCCACAATCAAAATTTGTAAAACATGCAGCTCCCGGAGCTTTCAGACATCTATTTTGCTGATGAACTTGTGTTTCCACAGGGTCATCCGGAGTGGCAAAGGGAGTGGCAAGTGGCATACTTGCCTCACTTTGATAGATTTCCAAGTGGGTCGTTGAAAGGTTTTGAGTGACACTTCGCTCTTTCAATTCATTACTTGTTCTCATAATGGTTGTAGGAGCATTCATGTGAAAATAGTCTTGTGGATGACCATCAACGTCTTCATTATTTAAGACAGAACATGAAGCAAACATAAAATCTTCTGTAGATGAGGGAGTAGGAGCGGGGACCATTCCAATTCCAAGCACTCTATCTGCTAAATCGAAAGTTTCCGATGGCGTGGTTGAGTGAAGATCCTCTAGGGTTTCTACTCCCGACGCCCTTGTAGCACGACCAGGAATACATATGGAATCTACTGAGTTTGAACTCAATGTAGATTTAGCTGTTGTTCCTGGGGACTCTGTACCATTTATATAAAGTGGTCTTCCCACAATTCTTGCGGAGAGTCCAAAGGTATCTTCGTCTCCTATGGTGACGCTGCTACTTGAGTTTTGGACGGCCTGAGATTTTCCAAACCTTGAAATGGCATTGTTAAATTTAGAAGTTGTAAGGCCCTCACAGTGGTTTGCCATTGAACATGACAGAAGACCGGTTTCTGAGCTTTGGTTAAATGTAGCAGTTGGTGTTACTGCTGCGTAAGCTTGAACACACGGTGATCCTCTTCCTCTATATACACATCTTTTATTCTGACCATTGGTGCCATCAACAAGTGTTGTAATTTGTTTATAGTTTTCGTTCCCTGTGCCTTGAGGAATTTCAACGCCTGAAGAATCAAAAACAGGCCACGAGGTATAGATATTACCTACTTCTTCACATGCATAGTCCCAGCCTAATTTACCAATACAGTCCCGGTCATTGTCACAAAAGTGCTGCTTTCTACATTCAGCTCCATCACTTAGATCATCGTGCTCTACGTATGATCCTGAACCATAGACAGATGTGACCTCACTGACTTCCACTTGAAAATTAGCATTGGAGGTCAAATCTCCAAAGTATGAGTTCACGGCCAGGTAGAGTTTATTTCCATCTGCCTTAATTCTTCTTTGATTTCCGACTGAAAACCATGTGATTCCATCAAAAGATCCAATAAGAGATCCGTAATCAAAGCCATACCAATCTCTTTGGTATCCATTTGCAAAGAGGAAATGCTGAGCGGCCTTCCTATTTTGTCTATTTGTCACGGCATCATCACTTTCAGTGTGGGTCCATGGAATCATTGTTGCCGGAACAAAGCAGGCCCTACCAAATAAAAGATCATCAGCTCTGTATTGTCCGCCTATAAAAGTACTACTTTCAGTTCTGCTTGTTCTTGTGACGTCTGGAGCATAACCTCCCCCTTTATATAGAAAATTGTCGGGGAAAATTTTTGCAAGAGAGGTGTAGTAGTCAGTGCCACAATCCTGGCAACTGCTATAAGAGCCTAGGTCTACAAAAATATCATAAGATCTTCCTTTGACCAAATCCACTTTTGCCGGTGGGACTGGAGCATCAGAATTATTGACATCAAAAGTTCCATAGATTTCATTGAAGCCAATAGTAGAAGTTGTATTGTTCGGTTTTAACATATCATCACTTGTATAAGAAAAAGGTGTTCCTTCTGGAGAGAGATCATTTCCATCTGGTTCATCTTTGGCAACACCACCCACATCATAGTATCTCATAGGGGCGGCTTTAGAGCTTACATACACAGTTTGTTGTAGTGGTAGCTCACTTGTAACTGGAGTTGGATAATCACAAGCGTAATCTACAATGACATCATTGCTTGCATCATCGTCGCCATCATCTTCTAATACTACGGGTTTTAAAAGACATTCACTCTGACCACTACAATCACACATTGTATCAATCACAGCGAGCGCAGTTGCTTTTTGAATAATAATATTTGGATAGGTTGTCTTATTGACATAGTATTCGATTTTTATTTTCTGAGTAGGTTGAACATTATAGGTGCTATTGAAAAGGACTGAATTATTTGAGCCATTGGTTGTTAGTGAATACTGAACTCCACTATAATTTCTTGCCCCGTCTACATATACATTTATTGATCTGGTGACATCGGCATATGCTGGTAAATCGAAGTACTGGCTTGAGGACTCATGATCAGACACTATACCATCATCTTGTCCTTGAACATAATACTTCCAACATTTTGCTAGATAACTATTTATATCCTCACAGCTTCCATCAATTTTAAATTTTACTTTTAGGACGCCGTCTCTTGCTGTTGAGTTAGGCGTGAATGTAACAGTGGCCACTGATTTAGCAGTTAAATTATCATTGACGCCACCAAATGCAACGGCCGTGGGAAGAGGAACAGTATCTTCATTGTAAATAACGGCGCCACCAAACTCAATTTCGTAAACAGACAGTGTCGAAAGTGGCTTAGCGCCAGATCCGCTGTAAACTGTTGTAAAGTTGAGGTCATCATCAGTTGTATAAAAGTCATTACTACCTGATGCAATTGTGGCAGCAGCAGTTGGATAATAGACAGTGCAAATGGCCATTTCGTCGTCGCCTGGAGATGTACAGTCATAGAGTTCTTTTTTATACCTATAGTCAGCCTCAGCTGTGGCCTCAACATCTGCCGTTGCGTCTGGCACAGCAGTGCTCAGAGGATCAGAACCACATACATGGAAAAAATCTGGATAGTTTACAAAATCATTTGGATTGGGAGTCACCGCTGCGATGGCATCAAGGAAGTCATCGTACTGACTATCAGCTGCTGTGTAGGTCGTAATTAATTGACCATCATTTACGCACTGGCCATTAACACAACAATTGTAACCAAGAGACGAGCAATCACCGCTATCATCACAAAAGGGAGCACCATTTCCAGTGGTATCAGTTCCTGTATTGAGATTACTATCAAGCCTAAGGCCTAGATGAGTCATTGTTATATCACTGACTTGGTTTCCGCCGGTATCCATAAGAATAAATGCAGTAGAATCAAATTGTCCGCCACAGCCTGAACATACATTAGAAATCACATAAGCTTTTGAGGCTCCTGGGTAAAGTGATGAGAGTGTATTTGAAACATCTGATGTTTGACAGTGACCAGTATTTTGAGATTCATCTTCAGATTGAATATAGAAGTAGTACTCTCTTTCTCCAGTTGAATAATTATGAAAACTTTGTGAGACAGCGGAAAGAACTCCAAGTTGTTTACTTGAAGATGTTGGGAAATAGCCTGCTACACAAAGAATAATATCAGGGTCTCTGGCTCTCAAATAGTGGTGGATTTGATTTCCTCTTAGATACATACTGTCTTTGAAATCTAGTGCGATAGTAAGCGTAGAAGTGGTAGTCGTTGATCCATATTGTAAAAAATTGAGCTCGTCACTAAAAGGATCATTGCTATCATCAGGTGTACTAGTGGCGACGGCCGAGCTCTCTTCCTCTTTAACCGTTTTTCTACCTTTAGTGGGACTTGATGGAAGACATCCAGAAAAAAAGCATACAACGAAAAAAAGCTCCAAGACTTTTTTTACTATTTGAATCTGCATTTTATTAAACTCTCGCATATATCTATTTTTCCCACTAATTCTTTCGGTTTTTTGCTCTCTAAATCTTATTACTTGACATTCTCTCATGGGTATTAGGGAACGAATTGAACAAGATTGCCAGAGGCCTTTGAAATCAAAGACTTGAAAAATTAAATGAGACTGCGAATTATGGATTTTCAGCCAAGGAATTTAGGCATAATTATGAGTAAATAAAATTGGTTTAAATTTGTTCAAGGACGTCTAGTAAGGCGAATAGGGCAGCGGTGGCAAATCTATGCTTGAGCTGAATTCTGTTTCCTGGAAACTGATAGGTCTTCTGGGTACTTTGGTCTTTTGTGTTAACGCAAATAAAAATAGTACCCACTGGTTTTTCTTCGCTTCCACCAGTGGGACCTGCAATCCCGGTTGTTGAGATTCCAATATCGGCGCCAAGATTTTGCCTTACCCCTGTGGCCATTTCTTCAGCCACACATTCACTAACTGCGCCATGTTTTTTAAGGCTCTGTGGTTTAACTCCCAAAACCCCTTCTTTGGTAGTATTTGCATAGCTAGTGACACTACCTAGGTAGACAGATGAAGCTCCTGGAACATTGGTAATATGGTGGCTAATTAAACCACCTGTACATGACTCGCTAACTGCTAGAGTTAATTTTTTTTGTGTAAGTAATTTAACAATATATTGCTGGATAGAGAGATCTCCGATTTGCCAAATATACTCCGAGATTTCATGACCTTTAATAAAGGCCAGAAAACCCTCTTCTTTTTTTTGTAGATCCTTTTCACTTGCTGCTTCGAGATTAACAGAAATGGTGACGCCCAAAATATGGGGGAGAGAAGATAATCTTCCAAAACTTGAAATTTGCTCCCAAAGATCTGGGTATTTTCTAAGAAAAATCGTCTCCTCTGGAAGAGCTTTTGTTTGAATAGAAATAGTTTTTTTAAAGCATCCCTTGTGGGCCACAAGACCTTTTTCAAGCCAAGGCCATACGTCTTCTTCTATCATGCCTTGAAATTCACTGGGCACTCCCGGCATACAAATGATTAAATTCTTGCCTTTTTGGTACATAATACCAGGCGCAATTCCGGCTTGATTGTAGAAGAACTCAACTCCTTTAGGCATTTGGGCGTAGGGATGATTTTCATCAATAGATTTGTTGTAGCGCTTGTAGGCCTTGTCAGCATAATCAAAGGAAGTTTGAGAAAACTCCATGGGTAAATTGAAAGCAGATTCAAGTGCAAATTTTGTCAAATCATCATTGGTGGCCCCAAGTCCACCGGTGACAAAAGTGACATCATTTTCTTCAATAGATTTTTGAAACTGGGAGGCGATATCAGAAATATTGTCCCCAATCATGCACCCGCTTCCGAGGCTAAATCCCTTGGAGAATAAAAATTTAGCGAGCCAAAAGGTATTTGCGTCTTTTGTTTTACCTTGAAGAAGCTCATCTCCGAGCACAACTAGTTGAAATTTCATGCTAACTACCTTATCTTTTATGATTATTTACTAGACTAAATCAACCTGGGTGAATTAGACAATGGGAGTGCAAAAGAAAATTCAATTTACTCTCGAATTTGATCGAGACCTACACTCCTACTTGAAAGAAGAATACCCTTGGGTTTCTGACTACCGAGTTGTTTCAAAATCTCTCGATGCCCGTGGCGCCAATAAGGGAAGAAGACCCTCATTTATTTATCATTTGGAAGTGGTCGGGGAAAATGATGAATTTGAGCAGTCAATTGAGAAGCTGGTTGATTTAAAAGATTGCAACCATAGGCCTATTATTATTGGGGCTGGGCCTGCAGGATTATATGCGGCCTTAAGGTTAACTGAATATGGACTCAAACCAATTATTTTCGAACGGGGAGACTCTGCTCAAAAAAGAATGCAAAAGATTGCAAAGTTTTGGAGATATGGGCAGCTAGATTTAGATACAAATGTATGTTTTGGTGAAGGTGGTGCAGGGCTTTTTAGTGATGGCAAGTTAATCACAAGAGTAAAGTCTAATCATATTTCCTATGTGATGAAAAAAATTGTGGACTTTGGTGCACCTAAAGAAACGGCTTATACTTCAAATCCTCACCTAGGTTCAAATAAAATTAGAAACATTATTTTCAAAATGTCGGAGTATTTAAAAAATTGTGGTGTCGATATTTTCTATAATACGAAAGTCGACAACCTCCTTTTTTCTGGTGACCAAGTGATTGGGATTGCCACTAAAGAAAGAGGGGAGTTTAAATCAGACTTTGTCATTTTAGCGACGGGACATTCGGCTCATGAAGTATATCAGCACTTAAGTGAGAACGGCGTTGCGATGAAAGGGAAAGACTTTGCTATTGGCGTGAGAATTGAACACAAAAGAGAGTACCTCGACAAAATTCAGCTGGGTGATTTTTGTGGTGATCCCCTTATTGGTAGTTCTCGCTACCGCCTTGCGGACCACAATAAAGAAACTGGAAGAGGATGCTATAGCTTTTGTATGTGTCCAGGTGGATATGTTCTATCTTCAGGAACTGAAAAAGATGGCATCGTGGTCAATGGCATGAGCAATTACAAGCGAAGCTCTGCATGGTCAAACTCAGCACTAGTCGTTTCAGTTAAGGCCGGAATTGATTTTTCAAGTGATGATGTTCTTAGTGGTATTAAGTTTCAAAGAGATATTGAAAAAAGGGCCTTTGAATTGTCCAGAAAATCAGCATCAGGTAGAGAGCTACCTTACCAAAGAGTGGGAGATTTCCTCGAAGGAAAAATAGGAAAATTAGCTGATCCAATAAGTTCGAGTCCATCAAAAATTGTAAAATCTAATCTTGATGAAATTCTTCCAAACTTTGTGACAGAGCATTTACGTTCATCACTTGAAAGTTTTGATAGAAAAATAAAAGGTTTTATGAATATGGATGCACTTTTAATAGCACCGGAAACAAGAACCTCTTCTCCTGTTACCATATCAAGAGATAAAATTAGCTATCAAAGCCTTTCTCACGCTGGACTCTATCCTTGCGGAGAAGGTGCTGGGTTTGCTGGTGGGATTACTTCTTCTGCAGTGGATGGGGTCAATGTAGCTGATGCAATTGCTGATAGAGTTAAAGGTGCTTCAATTTAAAAAATAAAATTAATTCCAGCTGAGAGAGTTGTTTTATTACTGGATAGATTTCTTGTTTCCCCAGTTTTAACTCGATTTTGGTGAAACTGAAACTTTAGGGAAAACCCTCTGACTAAATTTTGTAGTGAGACGTGACTGACAAGACCCCAGTTGAGAGTTGATCTATTCTCTATTTGACGACTTGAGTTTCTTCTCAGGTAATCGAATGTAGGAACAAAACGAATCCAGTCTGTCAGGTGAATTGTATTACTAATTGAGTAGCTATAAAGAGATCCATCAGAAAATACCCCTCCACCATTATATGTCCCAAAACCAATATGAAAGGCAGGTGAAAAGTACTCGTTATCCCCAAAGAGGTGTGCCAGGAGTTGATACTGCATCTTTGATTCGTTGACATTAAATTGTTGGGTGTACTGTTTTTGCACATAGGGAATAAAGAAACCAAGCTTTCCCCAACCATAAATATGTTGAAGGCCTCCGTGGAGGGCAAGCTCTCTTTGGTTTTTTTTATAAAAACCTGCTTCATATACTGAGCCTGAAATTAGTTTGTATCCCCCACCTATTCTAAAAGATGTCCACTCAGTGAACTTCACATTGGAGTTGACCGCAGCTTCTATGGTTCTGCGATCAAACTCAGTGAGCAAGTTCTCTGAATATTTTAATTCATCATAATTCAAGGCAAACCTGAGAGCGATATCATCTGTTTGGTCTGTCATGTACATGACACCAAAGCCGTACTTTGCAGCATTTGAATCTGTAATTTTATATCTTTTTTGAAGAGTAGAATCTGTTCTGAAGTTGTCAGTTTCTACTCTATTTAGAGAATGAACATTATCAATTGATTGGATGTCGTAGAATACATCAAAGCCAAGATAGCTCTTTTCAATTGATTTTAAATAATTTGTTGCTAGAAACCTCAAAGAGTCATTTGATTTTTCATCATATTTTAATTCTCTGTAATAGTATTGAGCAATCTCAGGGTGACCCCTTGAAGCAAAAGAATCTCCTAGCATTAGTTTTAAATTCTTCTCTCTCTGAGTTCCTTTTGTGCCATCCAGTTGGGCCAAATCTAGCGCATTTTGAAAGCGATCAGTCGTTTTTACCTTCTCGCCTTTAACTTGAGCAATCAATCCTTCATAATAATGAACAGTGGAGAGTTCATAAGAAAAATCGCGGCAAATCTCAAAGTATTTGTGGCTGAGCTCGATTAAATTGTTTTTAAATTCTTTCGTCGGCAGGTTTTCTTTTTGATAGTACTCAAAATAGGTGATGCCTATATTGAGAAGGTGTCGTAGATTTCTTCTTGTTGGGAGGTCATCATTTTCTACTGAATTTAAGACCTTGAGTCCAACAGCTTCAATATCACTTTCTTTTAATAACTCTCTACCAAGTGGGAAATCTCTTTTAACTAAAAAGTAATAAATTCTTAAGGCCTTGAGGTAATGTTCTCTTTTTCTGTGAACTTTTGCCAGTAGGTCTAATGATTCTGTATCACTTGGGTTCACTTCAAGAATTGTATTTAATTGATCAAGGGATTTTTGGTACTGTTCGGACTCATAATACATTTTCGCCTTGGTGAAATACATATCAAGGTGAGACTCATCTTTTACAATTTTTTTGATTAGAGGGCGTTCCTCGTCCCAGCGGTATTCATCAACTCGTATAACCTGTTCATCGGCAAATGTGAGGTATGGCAGAAGTAGAAGAAATATGAGCAGGGAGATCCTCCTTGATCTGTTGCTATTTTTTAAACTTACTTGTTGATGAATTTATCTATCTTACCCAAAAAATCAACTGGCAAAGGGAAGAACGTGGTAGTCGAAGTCCCGGTACTGGCAATCTCTTTCATGGTGTCAAGATACCTTAGTATTATAGCATCTTTTTCAGTACTAAGACTTTTGGCTGCTTCTGCCAGAAGAACGGCGGCATCTTTTTCCCCTGCCGCTGAGATAATTTTCGCTCGCCTTTCCCTTTCCGCTTCGGCCTGTTTTGCCATGGCCCTTTGCATTTCAATTGGAAGGTCAATTGCCTTGAGTTCAACATTGGTTACTTTTACTCCCCAAGGCTCAGTTTGCTCGTCTAGAATTTTTTGAAGCTGAACATTGATCTCATCTCTTTTAGATAGAATTCCATCGAGTTCGAATTGGCCAATGACAGATCTCAATGTGGTTTGAGCAATTTGCTCGGTTGCCACTAGATAGTTTTCAACGCCTATAATGGCAAGCTCTGGGTTGGAAACTTTAAAGTAGAGAACGCCGTTAACTTTTAAAGTGACATTGTCTCTGGTGATAATATCTTGTGAAGGAATATCCATTGTTAAAGTTCTCAGGTCGAGTCTCACGGCTTTTTCAAGAAAAGGGATAAGTAGTATTAATCCCGGACCTCTTACATCTACAAAACGACCAAGTCGGAATACGACAACTCTTTCGTACTCTTTTATGATTTTAACGGCGCTAAATAAAATGGCAGCCCCAATGATGACAAAAGGGAGAAAAGTGGTAAACATGTCTAGCTCCTAGATTGATTTAATTAAGATAGGCATACTATAAGAATTCCCACCAATTTGAAGTACAAGCCGCGGCATTATACCTGGATTTCTTTCCATTTTGCCCCCTTCCAGAAGGAAGTGAATATGATGGATTGCAATATTCGATAGGTGCCCTGAATCAGCCATACGCCTAAAAGGCCATAACCCAAAACTGGTCCAACTAGGTAGGCCAAAGGTAGATAGAATATCCACTGAAAGAAAATGGATACATACATAACCCTTTTAGTGTCTCCAACCCCTAAAAGAGCATTCATTAAAATGAGTCCCACTGAATCAAGTGGAAGAAGAAGGCCTGTAAGTCTCATGGGAAGTGTGGCCACTTCCAGTGTTTTTGGATCGTGAATGAAAACTGAGAGCAGCAGTTTGGGAAAGAAAATCATGGGAATGGCCAGCACGGTAATTCCTAGAACTCCAACTTTGCAAACATCCATCCCCCACCTAAGGGCATCGTCGGGGTCTTTTCTCCCCAGCGCTTGACCTGAAAGTGTGGCAGCTGCAAGGCCAAGGGCCAGGCCTGGCAAAATTGCTACAAGCATAATATTTATAAGAACATTGGCCGCAGCAACTTCGAGGGTCCCAATTTTACCGACTACCCAATACATGGCCACCCAACCAGCAGAGAAAAATAATTGTTGCATACAATTGGGGATGGCAAGCTTTAGAAGTGCTTTGAAATGTTTTGTCTTGGGGACCGATTTTAAAAATCCCATATGTGAGCTTTTTCTTTTTGCTTGATAAAAATAAATGAAAGTACCAATGATTGTAGAAATGGCAGTTGCTGTGGCAGCTCCCTCAACACCCATTTGAGGGAATCCAAATTTTCCAAAAATAAGGAGATAATTTAAAATAATATTAGATGCGTGCATTACAATTAAAGTGTTCATATACACTTTAGACATATCTACAGCATTCCAAAAGCCTCTAAAGGCAAAATTACATCCCACAAATACCGTGGAGAGAAGCCGAATTTGTAAGTAGGGCACACCCTTTTCTATCACTCGTGGGTCTGAATTAAGATAGGGGAAAAGGTAGGGGGTAGTAAAGATATAGATAGTAGTTAGGATAATCGCTGTGATAACAACTAAAATGAGTGCTGAATTGAGGGGATGAGCGGCTTCGGATATTTTTCCCTCACCTTTTCTTCTTGCGGCCATCGCTTGAACCGCAGGAGAAATTCCTAAAATAAGACTTTGTCCCATCCAGTTGCAAAAGCCACCAATTCCAACAGCAGCCAGTGCAAAGTTACCAAGTCTTCCCACCATCGCCGTGTCTACAAGGTTGAGAACATTTTGAGAAACCATTCCCCCAATAATAGGGAGTGCCAGTGTGGTAATTCTATTAAACCTAACTTTATCCATTGGCAAAGTATGGCAAAAAAAAAGCACTGTTTCCAGTGCCCTTTTAATATTAAAATGTATTAAATAACTATGTATAGACTGGCCCGCTAGGCTAGCTCTCTCTATTTTTATTCAACTTCAATAAAACATTTAATTTTACTTAATGACTTGCCATAAGAAAAACTAAGATCTTTATCTTTCTTGCCGTCAGCACCGATAACTTTGTACTTAAATTCAAAGCTTTCCTTATTCTTATCCCACTCTTTGGTTACTTGATTAGTATCAGCATCAATTACTGAATCGTATTCACCTTCTAGAGAAGTAGTGAATGTTGTCTGAGCCACGGTTGTTGGGTTTTTGCAATGTAGTTGAAAATTTGCTAGATCAATAGGTCCACTTTTTGTTTCATCATTTGTAAAGCAGTCTAGGGTTCCCTTTCTGCTAGGGGTAGTGGTAGATCCTACATACTGAAGGTTTTTGACAGTATCAATATCATCACTTGCTTTTTCATCTTTTTGCCATCCAAAAAGATTTAGCTTGCCTTTACTTGTAGCAGGTTTTTCTAATTTAAATCTGATAGTTTCTTTTGTCTCTTCATTTTCATCTTTGTCTTTACCATCCTCGATTTCTTTTACACTATAAACTCTACTACATTCAAGAGATACAACTCTTGATGCGTCTGCAATACTTATTGTTAGGATTAGCACCGGTAGTATGGCAAAAATTGTTTTCATGAATTCTCCTTCACTGTTTCTCTTAGTGATTTTGTATAACGTGATTTAGAGGGAACTTACCCCTTAGTAACGCTTCGCGCAAATGAAAGGCTGCAATTATGTAATCCTTTCAAGGGCGTGTTCCAAAAGTTAGCTTTTGGAACACCTACTCCTTGTGCGCTTGTCAAGGCCACTTAGAATGAGGGATTGTTTGGCTTTCAAACAGACCGTTTCAATAGGGGAATCAGTATGGCTAAAAGCAAATCATATTCAATACTTATGGCCGAAGATGACCCTCTTTTTGCCCTTGCAATTAAGGCGCATTTGGAAAAATTTGGCACTGTTGAGCACGCTTCTACTAAGGAAGAGGCCTTTAGATTACTTTCTATTAAAAAATACGATCTAGTGTTTGCCGACCTTTATTACGGCGATAGTCCCGACGGTCTTAGCATTATCCAGATGGCCCAGAGGCTGGGAAATTACTCGGTGGTTCTTAGTGGAACCGATGATGATGAGCTAACAGAAAAGGCATACCTTAACGGTTGCCGTGATTACATCCCAAAACTTCATTTTAAAGATAATATCGATCGAGTCTTTGAGAAGTACATCAATCAAAACAAGGCAGCTAGCTCTAATGTCCTTATAAAGAATAGTTATATTACTCAAGATGATGAGACTCTTGAAGAGCTTGAATCTCTAAAATTTCTTGGACGGGCCAGTAAATCAATTTTTATCTCAGGGCCTACTGGTACGGGCAAGGGTGTTATTGCCAAGTTGATCCACGAGTTATGTGGTGGAGTTGATGACAATTTTATAAGTGTGAATTGTTCGGCCTTTAATTCTCAGCTTTTGGAATCAGAGTTATTTGGACACGAGAAGGGAGCCTTTACTGGAGCTAGCTCAAAAAAACTTGGAAAGCTTGAGCTTGCTGATGGGGGCACACTTTTTTTAGATGAGGTGGCCACTATGCCTAAAGAGCTTCAAGTTAAGCTTTTGAAGGCGGTTGAAGAGAGGTCTTTTTATCGGGTTGGAGGAGAGAAAAAAGTTGTCTCTGGATTTCGTGTAATTAGTGCCTCTTGGGAAAATATATTTGATCTACTCCGGTCTGGAGAGTTTCGATCGGATCTATACTTTAGATTGAGCGGATACAATATTGCCCTGAAGGCGCTGCGAGATCGCTGTGGTGATATTCCTCTTCTAATGTCTCATTTTATGGATTGTGAAGGGCGAAAAATTGTAGTGAGAAAAGAGGCAATGGAGCTTTTGAAGAATTATCCATGGCCTGGGAATATTAGAGAGCTTAAAAAGCTATCTCAAGTACTGATTCATGGAAAAGGTGGGATTATTTCAGCGAGTGATCTTCCTCAATATATACAGCAGGGGAAAAATCCATTTGAAGTAGAAGAAGAAAAAATTCTTGGAAAAGTACAATTTGAATATATTAAAAAACATGGTTTAAAGAAATATGTAAGAGAGCTAGAGAAAATTGTTGTTGATAAAGTTTTCCAAGAGAATGAAAAAAAAGTGAGACCAACACTTAAAAACTTAAAAATTTCTAGTACTACCTTTTATCGAATAGTTAATTCTCTTGAAATCTGAAGCGTCAACAGCCCCTAGCTCGCTACACAATGGAGTGTGAAGAAATTTGTGATTTTTTCTCTTTGCTCTGCAGTTGCTATAAACAGCAGCACCCCACCTGGATTTAAGACTGTACTTGGCGATGGGTTGTAAGTAAATTTTCCGTCTCCATCTGAATAGGCAATGATATTGACTCCAGTCCTACTGAAGACGTGGGCCTCTTTTATGGACTTTCCGACATAATGGCCAATTGCTGGTAGGACAACCTCTTCGACTCGAATTGATTTATCTATTCCTCTTAGCATTTTATCCAGAAAAGAGACTACGTTAGGTCTCAAAATTTCAGAGGCAATTCGCATGCCTCCAATAAAGTTGGGACTAACCACATATTTTGCTCCAGCATTTTTCAATTTTCCAACCATTGATAAATCTATAGCTCTAGCTACAACAGTAATTTTGGGATTTAATAATTTCGAAGAAACAGTTAAGAAAAGATTATCTTTGTCACTGGATAAAGTAGCAATTAATCCCTTAGCATTCTTAATATTTGCTTGCTCAAGTACCTCATCACTTGTGACATCGCCTATAATGACGGGGACACTCGGAAACTCTGCTAAGATTTGATCTCTGATAGCAGTGCTTGTATCAACTACTACAAATGGAAAATTTGTTTGATACATTTCTCTGACTACGTGGAATCCGGTCATACCAGCTCCACAAATTATAAAGTGATCTTTCATCTTTTTCACCTTCCTCCTCATGGAGTTTATTATAAATGCATCTCGAAGGGTACCTTCGATAAAATAAGCAGTGATTAATGAAACAGAGTAGAGAACTATCCCCATTCCCATTAACATCACAAACATTGTATAAAATATTGCTACCGTATTATTTTCGACACCCAGGACATCACCATAACCAACAGTTGAAAGCGTTATGCCTGTCATGAATATTAATTTTTCTATGGGAACATCTGGGTAGAGTATCTTATATCCTAAGGTACCAAGACCTAGGGCCAAAAAAATGAGAATCAATGGGAGTTTGAGCTTGCCCCAAACCTTTTTCAAGTCGAACATCAGACAGTTCCTTCTAGGTTCTCTATCGAGAAAATAGACCAAAGTCTTTAAAAGCCGACTGGCTTTATCGGTTAAAAGAAAATTAACTTCTTGTTCTTAAATTTGAGATGTTTGTTAAAAACCGAACATTTTAATCAAAAACTAAGGCAAATTGCTCTGTCTGGGTGCTCGATTTATTGCAAATGAAGGGATTTCTTGTGAAGATTATTTTATTAAATTTTAGTCCTAGGCAATAGCCCCTAAGCTTGCTCAACTGTGAGCATCAACTTTTGCATGTCCTCACCAACGATTTTGACAGTGTCTCCTGCGGATAATCCATCAGGCCCCTGTGCTTTCCAAATTGAACCTTTTACTTTTACTTGCAATATTGTGTGGCCGCCATGGTCTTCTTTATCCATCACTTCGGCTTCATCACCTATAAGAGAATAGGTATCTTTTTTATTCTTATTTTTTTTGAAGTCTCGCACTAAGAGGTAACCAACAGAAACGAGGAATAATAAGATTGCACTGACGGCAGAAATAATTAAAGAAATACTTATTTCTGCTTGCCCCTCACTGGATCTAAATAAAAATAGAGATCCTGAGACTAAAGCGGCAACTCCCGCCAAAGAGAGCAGGCCATAGCTTGTAATATAGGCCTCTAAAATAAATAGCACAAAGGAGAGAACCATTAGTCCAAGGGCCCCAAAGTTTAAGGGCAGTACTTGAAATCCAATGCCTGCAAAAATAATAAGAACCGCACCAATACCACCGGCCACAAATCCACCAGGTGCTTGAAGTTCAAAATATAATAGTGCTATACCTGCCAGAAATAATAGGTAAGCAAGGTTTGGATTTGCAAGGATATCGAGTAGCTTTTGACCCATATCCATTTCAAGTTCAGTAACCTGGTAGGCTCCAGTAATCACTAAATTCAAATTTTTACCTTTAACCGATATTTTTTGATTTTTAATTTTCTCTAAAAGCTCGGTGAAATTATTGCAGATCCCATTGACGATATTTTTTTCAAGGGCCTCTTTTGCTTTATAAGACTTTGCTGTTTTTACCATTTCTCCAAAGGCCTGTGCATTTCTCCCCCTGGCTTCAGATAGACTCTCCGTAAGGGCAACAAGATCATTAATGGCCTTGGCCCTAAGATCTCCACTCGTTTTTTTAGCTGGAATGGTCAGTTCTTTTTTTCCACCTTTTTTACCTTTTACTTCCTTGGGTGCCTTTCCGGGTATATCACCACTCATTTGGATTGGAGTGGCAGCTCCTATATTAGTTCCATCACTCATAAAAAGGAGGTGTGCTCCACTTGAGATAAGAGCGCCCGCACTTGTAGCAGAAGCTCCTTCTGGAGTAATCCAAATTACAACAGGTACACTGGAATTTCCTATTTCAGTGAGAATATCTTTTGTGGTATGAACAAGACCTCCTGGTGTATTCATTTTTATGACGATCAGATGATAGTTTTCGGCATCTGCCTTTTTAAATCCTTCTTTTATATAATTTAAAGTTGCTGGATTAATTGATGAATCTATTTTTAGTGTTAGAATTGAAGAAATATTATGGGTTTTGAGTCCCGCATCATCTGCAAAAAGTGATGTTTGATAGAAGCTAATAGCTGTGATGAAAGTGACGAGAGCAATTAATCTTTTCATTGAAACCTCTACTTATTTAGGACGTTTAAATTAAGATAGTCATTAAGGTGTTATGTGTCAAAATTTTTAGTTAAAGCTCGAATTCTCAACCCTATTTCAGATAGAAAATGCTGTGTCTATGATGATGGTGCCATGGTATTCAGTGAAAAAAAAGGTGAGATTTACTATTGTGGGAAATTTAAAGAGTTACCTAAAAAGTACCATTCACTCACTTGTATAGATTATAGTGATCGTGTAATCGTACCAGCACTATATGACCTTCACTTTCACTGGGTTCAAGATGATGTGAGGTTAATGCCCAAGGCTTCACTTCTGAGCTGGCTGTCGCAATATACATGGCCTCATGAGGCCAAATTTAAGAACAAAAAATTCTCCCGGATGAAGGCCCAGAAATTTTTTAAAAGGCTTGCTGGCGTTGGAACAATAGGGGGAGCTGTTTTTAGCTCACTTCATGAGCACAGCCTTGAGCACGCAATAGAATTTGCATGTGGTGACTATGTTGTGGGAAATGTTTTAATGACTATGAATTCTCCAAAAGAGCTAACGCAAACCCAGAAAAATGCCAAAACCCTTATTGATAAATTTAGTAAAAAATATCAAAGCAGTTACGCTCTGACACCCAGGTTTGCACCTACTACCCATCCTGAAATAATGGCCTACGGTGCAAAGGTGGCAAAAAAAAACAAGTGCTTTATTCAATCTCACCTATGCGAAACTCAAAATGAAATTGAATATGTACTGGGTCTCTATAGAAAAATTCCTGGCTTTGAAAAAGTGAAAAGTTATGTGGAGGTTTATGAAAAGTGCCAAATACTTGGGAAAAAAACTTTAATGGGCCACGGTATTTATCTATCAAAAGATGAAAGAAAAATTCTTTCCAAAACTAAAACTAAGATCATTCACTGTCCTACGTCAAATGCACCTGTTAAAGAGAGGGGACTTGGTTCGGGACTTTTTAATTTTAAAAGTTGTGAAAGAGATGGGATCGATTGGGCCCTCGGTTCTGACATAGGAGGAGGACCATTCTTGTCAATGTTTGACGTCATGAGAAGTTTTGTGATGCAAAATGAGAAGGCGGAAATATCTGGAGCTACTTATACCAAAGCTCTTTACCGGACAACTTTAAAAAGTGCAGAAATATTGGAGATTTCGAGGACATCAGGAAATTTTGCTGCCAAAAAATTTGCCAATTTCTTAGTACTGAAGGCCCCAAAGTCTATTGGGGGTACTGGTCATAGCGCTGAAAAAATACTCAGTGCCATAATTAAAAAATGTGCCAAGAAAAGATCAGCTTATGACAGCTTAGTAGAGCACACTTACTACCGCGGAAATAAACTATAAATCAAGCTCTAGAATAACTGGACAGTGATCTGAGCCCATTACCTCAGTTTGGTGATAAGTCTTTTGGACTTTATCTAAGAGCCCTTTGCTTATAAAAAAGTAATCAATACGCCATCCAATATTTCTGGCCCTACAGTCACTTCTATATGTCCACCAAGTATAGTGTCCATTTTGATCGGGGTTGTGGTGTCTGAAAACATCGACGAATTGATAGTCTTCTAAGTCATCAATATATTCTCTTTCAATGGGAGTAAAACCAGTGTTTTTAACATTGGCCTTGGGATTGGCAAGGTCAATTTCTTTGTGGGCCGCATTTACATCTCCACAAATAATTACCTCTTTACCAGAGGCCCTCAAATCACTCGCTAAATTTAAGAGGTGATAGGAGTAATCGAGTTTATAGTCGAGTCTAAGAAACTCTCTTCCTGCATTGGGAAAGTAGCTTCCTATGAAGACAAGGTTATCAAACTCTATTGAGATCGTTCTGCCCTCAATATCGTACTCACAAACGGACATTCCCTTGGTTATATTGTATCTGAAGGCAAAATCGTCTTTGATTAATAAGGCGACACCTGAGTAACCTTTTCTTTCGGCAGGGAAGTAAAATGGTTTGTAACCCTTAGGTGCGGTGAGATCTGCTGGAAGTTGGTCTTCCATGGCCTTAATTTCTTGTAAACACACGATATCAGGGAGTTCACGGTTCAACCAATCAACAAAGCCCTTTTTGTGAGCGGCTCTGAGACCGGCAACGTTCCAAGATGCAAGCTTCATAAAAATTTTCCCCATGATGAAAAAAATAAAATTTAGGCTAAGATTATTTACACAGCTGGCGATGAGGCTAGTACTTAATTTGTTGAAAAACAATAGAAATTAAAAATGAGAACTAAATAACTCAGATACCCCCCAGAAGGACCATCGTACAAAGGAGTGAGCGTGCCAACTAGAAGCTTCCAACACATCGCCAAACTAATTAGAACAAGGCGAATTAATCATCACAAAGGCTATTCCCAAGTCGAGCTATCGCAGCTATTGGGATATAAGAACGGACAATTTATTAGTAACGTTGAGAGGGCCCTGTGTAACATCCCACTTAAAATGTTGCCAAAAGTATCTCAGATATTAGATATCACTAAAGAAGAGCTTAAAGAGGCAATTTTAAGGGATCACGCATCAACTATTGACAGTTATCTAAATGAACCTGTTGGACCGGTCACATCACTCGAAGAACATAAAGAAAAAATTAATAAAGAAAAAGAAGATACAAGTACTCCAACTCCATTGAGTGCGTAAGTACAAAAAAGCCACCTAATTTAGGTGGTTTTTTTGTATCAAAACCAAAGTCATATTGTTTTGGACAGGTATTGGGCTCAGATTTTTAATATTTTTCTTTATATTTCTTGTAGTCATCAATTGTTCCCACGCTTTCTTCCGTATCTTCTTTGTATTGCGATACGGCTTCAATTTGTGTCGTGAGATAATGGGGTTCAACAATTTTCGCTGGTGGCTCTTCACCAACTTCTGGTTTTAATTCATGGTTACTACTGTAGGTAAAATCTTTTTTGAGCTGATCGGTTCGACCAGTAAGCCACTGGGTTTCTTGTTCGGACAGTGAGCTTTCGAATTCTCTCATGAGTCTTAGTGTTGAATAAAAGTTTTTCTCAAGCTTAATTCTTTTTTGCTTATCAGCTCTGTCGAAAAATGAGTAATATTTCTGTCTTGCTTCAAGGTGCGCCATCAATAGATTAATATATTTTCTGTACACTGCATCTTGAGGTGTTTCTGGACGCCTTCTTCTTTTGTTGTAAGGACGGCCTTTTTTCGCCGGACCACGCCCCTTAGCATGAGCTTTCTTCCCAGAGGCCTGAGCTGATTTGGAATTGGGGTTTTTGGACCTATTGCCTTGGTTTTTCCCTCGAT
>Ga0257117_1000351_pt1 | contig 40039 bp, 76 predicted proteins | sample SI112_135mmetaG_FD_190157 | JGI IMG/M metagenome (GOLD analysis project Ga0257117, IMG submission 190157) | Marine microbial communities from Saanich Inlet, British Columbia, Canada - SI112_135m | ecosystem: Environmental > Aquatic > Marine > Inlet | place: Canada: British Columbia | collected... | reverse complement strand
AAATAGAGATAGTCCCCCCATGACTTATCAAAATAATCTAACATTGGTTCCAAGTTAGAAAATTCATTTATTTCTAAATCATCACCTCTGTCTCTATGATATGCCATTGTAACATCTTTCAATTCAATTTCATTTCCTCTTATTGGGAATGTTTTAAAATTATTTTGTGTTTCAATGTCGTCTCGTAAGTATGATAATGATCCGAGTTTAAGTAACTTATCTACTTTATTTTCATCAGTAAAACTATCTACTAATGTTTGTCCAACCCCTTCTGGATACCCGTCGAAATGACAATATACTGCCTTGAATGTTTCGTCTGGTTGTTTCTTTGCTATATATGACCGAGTGCTCATTTTTTATTCCTCATTTGTTGCCTTAATATACTACGAAAAATCGTAAAAGTCAAGCTTTATTTTTAATTAAATTCTATTGTGATTATTACAACATTCAACATCACAATAATTATATAGTTGTATTTTACTTTTACCCTTTAAGTCCGACCTATCTATTTTAATATCAGACTTTCTATATATTGGCATTTCTTCAAATGATCCAAGAGGTGGAACTACGTGGTATACTAATGGATTAGTTGCCATCTTTCCACAATTATGACATTTTCGTTTTATTGGTGATTTTATTTTCTTCTTCAAGTGATTGGACCTCCAGTATAAATTTCCCATTTTCCACTATCTATAAGCGGTTTAGCTTTTTTAATATTTTTCAAACGTCAAATCTCTTTCTCTAATTCTATAAAAATCACAATTTAATACTTCTTTTATTTCATTCATACGCTCAATATCTTTTTTCTTTAACTTGCCATTAAAATAATGGTTATCTTCATCCCATTCTATCACTATATTATATATCGATTCATAATAATCCACAAAATATCCAGCTACCTTTTTCTCTCCGCCATTCATTGCATGTTGTCCATTCCATCCATTATATTTATTTAACCAATCAAAGTACTCGCAAGCAACTTTATTAAAACCAATAATGCTTCCGGTTAATCCAATTCTTTCAATAACAGCTTCTCGTTTATTTAACCTATTTAATTTACCTTCGTCAGTTTGATAAAATTTAAGTAATGATTTTCTTATTTTATCTTTAACATCTTTTCTACAAGATGGATTTTTATATCCTGCAAATCTTCCTTTATTGGCATTGCTAATTTTTTCACAGGTTTCTTCTGTTACTTCTCTATTAGAATTTCCATCAGCAGTTAATTGTGAATATTCACTACAAACAACCGGCGCGTTTGGAAATTTATTTTTATATTCTTGAAATGTTATATTGTGAGTATCTAAATGTCTAAAATGTATTTGTCTTAGTTTTTTCCCACATATTTGACATTTCATATAATCAATATTTTCAATACCTGATAGAAGTTTCCATTTTCTTTTGTCTAAATTTCTATTATCTATACCACGACACTTAATAGAACAATAATATTTATATCCAGTTCCTATATTTTTAAATTGAGTTTTATTACTACATTCGTCTCTACTACATAATATTTCATTATCATTTTCTGCCATGAAATTTTGATAATAAGTCTCGTGAGATATATTAGGGTGATTTTTTGATAGATGTCGTGATAACCACATCATTGTTTTAAAACTTTTATTACAAATTTGACATTTCATTTTATTTCTCCTTAGTAGATTATTAATGTTATAGAACAAGTAATCCTTACTTACTAAGGTTTCGGGAAACGGTAGCAACTCCGCTGTCCTTGTCCTATAATAAATATCATTTAATTTAAAATTGTCCATTTTTTGTCATTACCTAAATCATTCATAACCTTTTTATATTTTAAATTTTTAATTTCTCCTGTTATATTATTTTTTACTTTTACTTTATCATTTCTTTCGTACATTTTATCATTTTTAAACGGAACTATTTTTTTCTCATAATCAAATATTGTTTTTCCGTTAAGATGTGAAATTTCATGTTGTACAGCGATTGCTTCAAGTAACCGTAAATCTTTATCATCTGCATTTTCTTTTTCCCAAATTCCTTTACCACTGTTTGTTGAAACTCCACTAAAATACCAATTACTTTCTTCTTGTTCTGTATGTACTATAATATTCTTATATCGTTTGGTGTGTACACCTTTCTTTGGATATGAGAGACATCCCTCATAAAAATCTATTTCGTCCCATTTTTCAATTACTGTTGGGTTGATTAGTATAAGTGGTTCTCTAACATTTACTACTGCTACTTGAGCGTCTATATTGCACTGTGGGGCTGCCAATCCGATTCCCGATTTATTTTTACTTAAAATCTGGAATAATTCTGTTGCTATTTTTAACCCATCTTCAACTGAAACTTTTTTGAGTTTCTTATTTATAACCGGATTATGTTCTTTGTTGCAATTAATTATTTTTCGCATAAACCATCCTGTATACCTTATATAATCTGTTACAGTATTTAAAATCTAACTCACTTATATAACCGTCATCCATATAACCATATTCAAGTTTAGTAACATATTTAAAATCACTACTCCAATCTCTATCTGTACAATTCAATTCCTTACCTGGTGGTATTTTATACTCACCACCATTAACACGTTTTTTATTGTAGTCCGCCCATTGAATCATAGTTGACCGTAAATGTTTAAGTTTTTTTAATACAGTATTCATCCCCACGTTTTCTTATTATACAACACTACTTGATATTCCAACAGTCTCCCACATTCATCACAGAAAATTGGAGTGATTGATTCAAAATTACTATATTGATTCAATACACGTTCACAATGATTTTCAACTTGTTCCCACTCTTCTGGTACGTTCTTATTTAGAGTGTGTTGTTCAACACTTTCATCACAACATTTAGTTCGAAATGCATATAGTTCCGCATCGGGATTCTCTTTGGACTTAAAATAATTTCTATCCATTATTGTAAGTTCGGACATCATTTGTCTAATGCCGTTGAATTACCATCTATCACCCAAACTCCACGGAGATATTCTTTAAGTAACCCACTTTCTGCATTACGACGTAAAACAAAATCTTCGTGGGTTTCGTTATCTAATCGCTTAGGACCTTTTAATCCTGCAGAGATTTGGTATCGTTCTTCCAGAAATACTTCCTGACTCATATACTTTTGACGTGGTGTTCCTTCTCCTGGTTTTGTTATTGGCTTCATTGGTTTTAATGTCATTTTATTTCTCCCATCTTTTTTCTGTAAAGTTCAGCGTCAGGATCATCTTTTGCCCAGAATTTAGTTCCATCCTTTAACTCATACTGTTTATAATTATGAGCTATATGAAACGGTGTATCTTTTTTCTTTTTTCTTGCCATTATTTTATTGCCTCTGTTAATTTAATACCTGCATTAAAACCCATATTATAAGCATTATCTATTTTAGATTCTATACCAGTATCTATTATATTCCACCATAACATTGCTGATACTATCCACATCCACGTTGATATTTTTAATCCAAACATAGTACTGGACATCTGTTCATTCATCCACATTGTACCAGTATTAAATGGTTTTATAACCCAATTCATTAATTCCATATTTATTCTTCTCCGAGTTTGTGATTTAAAAAATCTTTTTGTTTTTTGATTGCTTTCTTTAACGCTACTTTCCGTTCCTTATCCATAGCAAGTAACATCTGTTGTTTAGTTCTACGTTTCGTTTTCTTCTTGGATGGTATAACTTTCGTAGGTTTTAATGTACCTTTGAGTTTAGGTTGTTCTTTACCCTTATGAAAAACATTACCATCCACATCAACAAATTCTGACATCCAATGCCATCCAACTGGACGACCGGTTGGACTATATGCTGATTTTGATTTTTCAACTGGGTAGTCTCGTGCCATAACCATATTAACACACATACTACACTTTACGGATACCGCTTCATCTCCTACACTTTTAACTTCACGTCCACATGAACATTCCATATAACGAATTCCATCTACTTCATATGAGTTACTTACTTTTTGTTTCATTTTGTTTTCCTTTGTTTATGCGACACCAATGTCGCCTGTTTGTATTGCGTCATTAATTTTTTCTTCTAATACATCATCTAGTATGTCATCAAATGTTTTACCACTATTCCAATTATGTTTACTATCCATAAATAATACTGGTTGTCCATGCTCTACTTTTAAATTTTCATATGTAGCGTCCTTATCAACTTCAATCAAATGTAAAATCATATGGTCATTCATATCTTGAAATAAATCCATCATTTCTACCATTTCATCTTCTGTCTTACCGTGGTATATTGTTTTAATGTCATTTGAGTTTATGCCTATGTCATCATCCGACATTACAAGTAACCAACTTTTAGTATGCATCTTCAGATCCTTTATATTCTATAAATGGGATATTATTATCAAATTTAACATTACCTTCAACATCAGTATCTTCAAATAAAACATTCATTCTATTTCCAATGGATTTTTTCAATCTTTCCGCTTTATCCATTAATTGCCAACGACTATATTTTTCTGACCAAACTGGAAAATTCTTTGGGACCGTTTTAATAGTAACAGATATTGTATTTTTCCAATAAGTGTTGCTAGAAGTTATCGAAGCATTAAATCCCATTTTCTTTAACATCGGAATTAACTCTTTACGATATTTACCTGCTAATTTTTTTACTTCATTATATACCATATGATTTTGTCCTTTTAGTTTCCTTTGATCTTACAACAAAAAAATGAGAAAGTCAAGTGTTATTTTTTATAATTCTGGGTGTGATTTGTCAAACCAAAAATCTTCATCATTAACATATTCCATATCTATATAGTCCATAATTTCGCCAGCAAGATTTTCATTAAATTTCCAAAAATCATCGCCAGACATTTCATTAATTTTTGTTATGTGAACTTCATCACTCGTTACATTCCACGATACATTATAATAAATATTAGTATCTTCATCAAAATACTCAAACTCTTCATCAAAAAACCAAGTCATTTATCTATCTCCTAAATATTCTGGTTCTGATATCATATTTAATACTTCATCATCATAAAGTTCTATTCCAACATTTTCTTCATATGCTCTCATAGGCATTTCTTCATTATATTCCAATTCAATATCATATAACTCACCAACATCAGGACCGTCATATCTATCATCTATGAAATTTAATTCTGTATCATTTGTCGAGTTCATTAGTTTCTCCATTTAATTTCTATTAGAATATACGGAAAAGATCAATACAAGTCAAGTGTTATTTTTGTTTATTTATTTTTATTTTCTACGACTGGATAGTGTATTCCACGATCTTGTGGGACTGTTGGAGTTTCCTTTATAACTTTTGTTTCTTCTATAACCTTATCTAACTTTTTTTCAGTAATATCCGGTTCTATTGTTTCTTTAACAAGTTTCTCAAATAATGGTTTATCTTCACCATATAGTTTCCACCACTTTTTTCGTTTCTTTGGTTCTGTATTTTCTGGTGGAGTGTGATGTTCTGCTCTATGAACCATTGCTATGTTATATGCAATAACTAATACGACAGCCATTGGGTCAAACACGAAAATGAGGATGAATATAAAAAACTTAACTACTGTATCTATATCGGTTTTGAATGTTCTGGCAAGATAGATAGCTGGACCTACATCAACACCGGTTTCAATTAATACTGTTTTTAAATCTCCAATATCTTCTTTAATATCTAATATTTGTTCATTTAGGTTTAAAATTTTTGGGTTGTAATCTTCACGGAGTTTTCGTCTGGCTGTAATATAGTTGTCCGGTAATAATGCTACAGATTGTTCTAATTCACTTTTTAGATATACCTTATCTTCTTCTAACTGTTCTAATCTATCTTCTTTGTAAATCAGTTTTGTAGATTGTTTCTCAAACTCTACTGTGGCCCCTTGATAGGCATTGGATAAGAATCCGAATATACCTGCTGATGTAATTCCAACTAAAGTTATTGTTCCAACCAATAGATAAGTTTTCATAAACCCATTTATTTTAGTCCAATACCGATATAAGAATGATGCTGTTACTAACTTTGCAAACTCTAATGATCCTGCCATTATCACTACTGCTAATGCTGCTCCGGCGAATAATTTTGATAATCCATATACTGAATAGAATGCCGCACTACCCGCTACGAGTAGTGCTGCTAATCCTACTAAATATGGAAATGTTTTACTATTTTGCGTCTCCACATGATCTCTCCAATTACTTTGTTATTCATCTTCTAACTCGATGAGATTTAAAATAATAGATATTTTATCTTCCATTATTTCTAATCTACCAGCGAGTTCTTTTACTGGAATAACCTTTCCTTCGGCGTCGAATAAGTTTGACCTTAATCTCTCCATCGAAAGTTGTAACTGTTCAATATGTTCTAATATTCTATTTTTTCTTAACATTTAATGTATCCTTAATAGTAATAAATATAATATATATTAACTATTGTTTAGATTCTTCTACTGATGCTTTTCTATATCCGGTAACTAATTTCTTCAATTCACCGAGAGCTTTTCGTGCTCTACCACCTGCTGCTTTGTTACCCTTTTCAGAATATATTTCATGGTTTTCTGAAAATTCAGTGTATAGTTTAGTAATCTGTTCGTTTAGTTCATTTAATTTACTCATCGTTTTTCTCCTCGTTAATGTTTAGTCCGAGAGATTTTAACATTCCCTCTTTCACTATTTCTTTATTTTCTTCTGGGGTATCTTTCCATTGCCAAGCGTAAGTTCCTTTGAGTTCATGTATCTTCTCTGTAAGTTTCTTTACACTTTCTTCTAAATACTTACTATCATCTTTTTTAATTTTAGAAATGTCAATTCCTAATTCCATTGCTATTTCCATCACTCTTGACCAATCTTTATTCTTTACTGATCCTAATGCTTCTTTGTATAAATCTACTAATTTATTATGCCTAACTTGAGAAATATTTTTGTTTTCAAGTTTATCAGGATGAGTTTTTTGAGCTATCTTTTTAAATACTATATTCACATCCTTTTCTGGAATATCATATTCAATAGGATCCGTAGCTACTCTTTTAGCATCTTTAGAAGTTTTTTTCTTTCTAAAATACTCACCAAATTCCTTTTCAAACTCAACTAAACTATCATTAAAAATAAATGTAGTTTCTTCAAGTTCAGTTTTTAAATATAGGATTTGATGTTGTAACTTTTTTCTTTTTAATTCTAATAACTTATCATTCACTACGACTGTGGCATATTATATCTATTCAACCAAATGTATAAAGCTTCTTTTTCATCTTTACTCAACAACTCAAATATTTCTGGTTGGACTGGGAGTTCTATTAAATCTATTCTATCTTCACCGTCACCATAAACTCTTTTACCATCACCTTCTCCTGGATCAATTCCAAGTTCTTTTAATCTACGTATTAAAATTTTAAAGTTGACCATTTCCTGTTTATTGGACATAATATACTTCTCCTGTTGGTAATAAATATAGATTTTACCTAAATATCATCAAATTCTGCGTCTATTATAGTCATACAGAAATAGAACTTATTACCATTGCGAAGTACTGCGTCTGCACCGTATTTATCTTTCCAGTAATCTGTTCCCTTTTCATTTGTTTTATCTACATCCATTTTACCTAATACTTGATATAAAGTATCTTTTACATTTATTATATCCATTTATAATATCCATAATAGTGGGACCACTTATTGTGATCCCACTACCAATGTGGATTTACATCATGCCTGGCATTCCACCCATTCCGCCTGGTGGCATCATAGGTGATGTGTCGTCACTTGGAATTTCCGTAATAACGGCCTCCGTTGTGAGTAACATACCAGCGATTGAACTTGCGTTCTCTACTGCTACACGTGTAACCTTAGCTGGATCAATAATGCCAGCCTTGAACATATCTACATATTCTCCACTACGAGCATCAAACCCAGTTCCATTTTTACTATTAAGAACTTCACGTGCTACGACGGAAGATTCTTCACCAGCATTTTCACAGATTTGACGAAGTGGTGCTTGAAGTGCTTTTCTCATGATATTCACTCCAACCATTTGTTCATCATCTACTGATACATCGTCAAGAGCTGAAATAGCACGAAGTAGAGTAACACCACCACCAGCGACGATACCTTCTTCAACTGCTGCTCGGGTTGCGTGTAACGCATCTTCCACACGAGCTTTCTTCTCTTTCATTTCAACTTCAGTTGGTGCTCCAACATTTAGTACTGCAACTCCACCACTTAGTTTAGCAAGTCGCTCTTGTAACTTCTCAATATCATAATCGGAAGTGGATTTTTCAATCTGAACTTTGATTTCATTAATACGAGATTTAATTGTATCTACATCACCACTACCACCAACGACGGTTGTATTGTCTTTGTCGGATACAACACGTGAACAGGTTCCCATAAAATCAAGAGTTGTGTTCTCTAATTTATGACCAGCTTCTTCAGAAATTACGGTTGCTCCGGTGAGTGTCGCAATATCTTCTAACATTGATTTACGTCTGTCTCCAAATCCTGGTGCCTTCACTGCAAGAACTTTGAATGTTCCACGGAGTTTATTCACTACGAGTGCCGCGAGTGCTTCACCATCTACATCTTCAGCTACTATGACGATTGGTTTTCCTGTCTGAACTACTTTCTCCAAAATAGGTAGAACGTCTTTCACATTGGAAATCTTCTTGTCATGTAATAAGATATATGGATCTTCAAGAACTGCTTCCATATTATCAGAATCGGTTACGAAGTATGGTGAAAGATAACCACGATCAAATTGCATTCCTTCTACGAAATCCAAATATGTTTCAGCTGTCTTACTTTCTTCTACAGTAATAACACCGTCTTTACCAACTTTTTCCATTGCCTCAGCAATCTTTCCACCAATCTCACTATCATCATTTGCTGAGATTGTAGCTACTTGAGCAATTTGATTTGAATCTGGAAGGTCTTTAGCTGCGTTACGGATGGACTCTACAACTTTACTTGATGCAAAATCAATCCCACGTTTAATGGACATTGGATTTGCACCCGCTGTAACATTCTTCACTCCTTCGTTTATGATGGCCTGTGCGAGAACCGTGGCGGTAGTTGTACCATCACCAGCTATATCAGATGTTCTTGACGCAACTTCTTTCAATAACTCTGCCCCTACACTTTCAAACTTATCTTCAAGTTCAATTTCCTTTGCTACTGTAACCCCATCTTTGGTTATGAGCGGAGAACCGAACTTCTTTTCAATAACTACATTCCTACCCTTTGGACCTAATGTAACCTTAACCGCGTTTGCAAGTTGGTCTACACCAGACATCAAAGCTGAGTGGGATTGAGCATTGTATTTTATTTCTTTAGCCATTTCATTCTCCTATAACTTAGCCATTATGTCATTCTCACGAACAATTAATAAATCACTTCCATCAATATTGATTTCAGTTCCACTATATTTTCCATATAGGACTTCATCATTTACACTAACGGATGGACTTACTAATGTTCCACTATCAGTTGTCCTGCCTGGACCAACTGCTACTACTTTACCGCGTTGCGGTTTTTCTTGTGCCGTATCGGGAAGAATAATTCCACCGGTGGAAACTTCATCAGCTTCTGCGGCTTCTATAACTACTCTATCCGATAACGGATTGATACTATAACTCATTTTACTTTCTCCTGTATTTATTAGTTATATTATTTTGATATAATAAAAGTGGGCTCGGTTGTTTTTAAGTTTGTTTATAATGGAAACTAAAAATTGGTTGAACCCACTCTATTATATAATAGTAATAATTTCTATTTTATGAAATTTTTACTATATTAACCATCGGAATTTCTGGTTCTATTTTGGGAAGTTCTATAGATAATATACCATCTTCAAATTTAGCTGATATATTTTCTCCATCAAGTAATTCACCTAATTCAAATGAACGTTTGAATGAAGATTGCTTCAACTCTCTACGAAGTACTTTAGCACCGTCAACGTCAAATGTATTATGTTTATTACCTGAAATAGTTAAGATACCATCTTCAACTTGAATGTTCAAATCCTTCTTACGAAGTCCTGGAATTTCTGCGATGATGCCAACTTTATCATCCCATTCATAAACATTTATTTTTGGATACGATGAACCTTTATACGGATTCACCCCAACCGTCTTTGCTATGTCTGGAAATTGTGTGTTTACCACTTGGTCAAATAATGCGTCAAATGGTGTTAAGAATGTATCTCTATCGAAAAAAGGGATACCTGTGTGAAGTGCAACTTTAGTCATGTTATTTCTCCTGTTAGTTACGTTAGTCAACTATGAACATCAATCTCTTTTGAGCCTTGACATTCGGTTATGTTATTGTCCTCTATTGAGCGACAAATTTTTATACTCATCTATATATATCACGTAATTTTTCAAAACGTCTTTTTATTTTTAAAATCAAAAAATTCACCGGACTTATTTTCAGCATAACTATTAGTTGGATGAGTGTCATCAAATCTATAATGATATGTTAATGCATCTGCACACACTATATTCTTGTCTAATATATCTAATATTTCTTGTGTAGGATTTGGACCTGCCAATCTTTCTTTACATAACTTAACATTATCTTCCATCAATTCTACTCCGTATGTGGTGGATAATACCTGTTCTAATGTACAATTACTTCTTTCCATTTTTCTTATTACTACTTCTGAAAGGAATTGGCCATCTCCACAAGATGGTTCTAAAAATGTTTTATTTGAATTTAAAAATAACTCCGGATCTTCTTTTTCAAGTATATCTAATTTTTCTTGTATATCTTTAGTAGGTGTAAATACTTCTGAAGTTTCTTTAACTCTAAGTTTATCTCGTTCAATTCCACTCATATAACTAAAATGACGACTATGTTTAATAAACTCCTTTATCATTATATAAATTCTCTCCAAAAATCCTTTTTAAATAATGATATAACTTTATAATTAATCTGATTTTGAGTAACTGCACAAGACATCATTAAACTTCTAAACTCTTCTGAATCAAAAGCCTTCTTAATAAGTGGTAAATTTTCTGGTGTATCGACAATAGCATATGAATATTGTGTTAATCCATATTTACCAGTATCGTCTACATAACTACCAATTGAAGTAATTCGCCCATTACTCCAAATGAGTTTTGGGATTCCAAAATGTCCCTTTTTAATACTCGAATACCAAGGTCTATTCTCTCCATTACCATTTGTAAGAATACCTTCATTGTTTATCGTATAACTACAAGGATATTCAGATACATTTTCTCGCGACATATGGGGTTTATCTGTTCCGTACATAGAACGATCATATGAGACTTCAACCCGTTCTTCATTTCCACTTGCTAACTGAGAATTATATTTTTCATAATCATAATTTGGTAAAAATTCTAAGTTAGTAGTATAAATATGAGCAACACTACCATCTTGAAATTTAATTTCTGTTTTAAGATTTTTGGTTTTACTATTTTTCCATAATGCCCAATCAAATCGTGTCTCTTTTCCAAAGGTATCAAGTCCACCACTTTCATCATACATTTCAAGATATAGTAAATCCATCTCCTTAAATATCTTTCGTTGAATATCTTTCTGATTTCCATCTACATTTCTCCAACCAGAGGGTGCTATTCTTAAAACATATTTAGTATTTATTTTATTTTTATCTAAAACTAACCTATCAAATTTATCCCATATTTTGTTGTTTTTATTTCCAAATGGCCAGTTACCAAGTGTTACATCAAATCCTTTCATAAGAATCTCCTTAAATTTTTGAGATGGATTAAATACATCTTCATTAAAAATATTTTCTTCTGGAATACCCAACTTGTATTCTTTATTGATTTTTTTAAAAAATTCTACCCATGTAGGATCTATATCATTATAATAAATATTCTTTGGAAGTATGTTAAAATTATATTTTTTAGCTAAAATTAAAATTGCAATTAAAAATGATCCACGCCCGGCACATATATCACCGAATGTTGTATTCTCAAAATCAACTCCATCATCCACCATTACATTTAATAACTTTTCAATAATAGTTTTGACAAAATTAATTGGTTCTGCAACAAAATTTGTTCTAGAATCTGCTACCCGAATGTAACAAAAAGATTCTAATAAATCTTCTACTAAACCCGTTTCCAATATATCAAGAAAGTGTGTTCTAACTTTTGCTAAACTTCTATTTACAGAAAAAGAACTTACACAATCTTTATCTATCGCGTCTTGTATTTCTGAAAAGGATAATGATGTACCACATACTTCTTCTAATGTCTTATCTATACCATTAAAAGATATTGTAGGATTTTTTAGTATACTATCTAATGTATATAAATCAGTATGTATTACTGCATATGATAATTTTCCTATACTTTCCGACAAACTTTTTCTATACTCATTATTCCATTTACTTATTTCATTCTTATTTAATTTTTTCTTACGTACAATTTTATTTTTTCCTTGAGATGCTATTGTATTAGAAAGTTTTTGACTAGCACTTCTCGACACTTTTCCGGCGTTTATTACTCCTACTAAATCTATAGGACATTCTGCGTTAGGATTTATATGTCGGTAACTAAATAATCCTCTGGTACCAATAGGATCATTATCATTAATATGTTTTACTATGTCTGGTACTTCAGCCTTTTCCCACCTTTCACTTCCCTCTAACCAATAAGTTGCAACTTTTGATACTTTCTGTGCTGTTTCTATAGTAGTACCTGGATTATCAGATATTGCTTCAATTGGATCTATTGTAATAGCAAATGCGGTATTAGGATTATCAAAAAATATATAAACATCTGTCTTACCCAATAATTTTCTAACAAATCTACCACATCCTTGATTAGCTCTAACTACACTATTTATGTTAAGACTAAACCATCCCCAGTTAATATGTTTATTGTTTTTACCAGTCATATCTTTATCGTGTGTAATATACACACAATCTTCATCGGTATTATTACAAAAGTTCAAAAAATCATCATATGCAGTTCTGGATTCATGTGCTGAAAAAACTTTAATACCGACTTCTTCTTTGATAATTTTCTTGAGATGAAAACCTTTTTCTTTAATGTTACCTGACTCTATACATACAATACCTACCTTCCTTGAATACTTTGCAAGTCCACTGCCTGTTCCCCAAAAACACCTTGAACTACCAGCGTAAACACCAACCCCAAAACGAATTTTAATCAATTCTCTGACTGCTGTTTCGTGAGTAAACAACTTATTTACTGTATCCCAACTCCATTGTTTCTTTAATGTATGTAATTCATCATCTTCTAAGTTTAAGATTCTAGCAACTTCTAATTGTGCACCTTCGAAATCATTTATCATAATATTTCTCCAAGGAACATCTATAAAATCAGGATCACCTTCTTTTTTAGCTATATAAACATCATTCATCAAAAACAAATGTCTATTTTCTTCTGTAAATTCAGAATACTCTAATACAAATTGTTCAGGAGTACCAGTCATATAAACTGCCAATCCCCATGTAAGATATTTCTCTACATTCGTAGCAAACTTACTAAATTCACCTTGATTAGTATGAACTTCATCCTTACCATACACACCATACTTAAACTGTTCAAGAATATCCTTATACTTTTCACCTTCTTCACCTCTGGCATCTTGAACACCCAATGAAATAACATGATTGTTATCTGGTAAATTATGTATATCTTTAATCTGACTAAATGGTCTTACCCGTTCTTTCAACAAATACACCAAATCTTTATAGTGTTTATCTGGAACCCACACAATAATATTTTGAAAAGGTTTCCCATCTCTTACATCTCTACACAAATCTTTTCTGGTATCTGGCATTGAAGTAACACACAAATGTACATTGTGTTTTGTAAGTTTCATCCACAACTGACACCCAAACAGAAAGTCTGCTGTTTTTCCCACTCCTGTTGCAACTCCATACAAATATTTCGCCATTGGAAATATTACTGGTCTAGTAACTTTTATAATTTTTCTAATATGTTTGAGTAAAAACTTTGTAGTTTTCTCTCTTGGTTCAAAAATTCTTGGATTCGATATCCCAAATAAATATTCGTTTACCAATTCAAAAGCATCTTTTATAGTCTTTCCTGGAGGTAACTTATGAACTTCTGTACCCTGTGGGCGATTAATAGAATACCCACCAGTAGTTAATACTTTTCTGAGAATAGTATTTTCTACGGTTGTTTGAATACTTTTATGTAATTCTTGTGAACTTCTCTTTTTGCCTTTATTATTAATTTTATTTTTCTCAAATAAAATATAATTATCTTCAACCCAATCTGTTACTTCAATTGGCCACAATGTAATATTTTGCCAGTCAAAAGTTTTCTTATTTCCTTGTTTAAGTCGCCTTCTGCAAATTTGGTCGTCTGTTAAATTCTTGTTATTTTTTAAATCAAGTTTGTATTCACCCGCAGACTCAAAAACAAAATGTCCGTCTTGATTTTCCCAAAAGAACACAAATTTTCTTTGTACTCTTTTCGATACTGATGGTATATTATATTTCGTCATAACTTTTTTCATAGTCTTTTTAATTTTCTTCTCTCGGTATTTTCTTACCTGACTACTTTTAAATAATTGAGATTCTATGGCCTTTATTTTAACAGGATCCATTTTATCAGGATATTCTGCAAAACTTTCAATTGTAAGTTCTTTTATTAATTCATTCATAACTTTTTATTCCTCATTTGTTGCCTTAATATACTACGAAAAATCGTAAAAGTCAAGCTTTATTTTTTATTTTTAAATTATCCTTTGGAACAAACCATATTCGACCCATAGTATCTTTTACGCGAAGATGGCCTTTCAAAGTAGAATTACCATCTTCTTTAACTAACTCATTCTTATATAGAATACCGTTAGATGTTGGGTAATCTTTTATAACCTTATACTTATTCATTTATATTATCCTCCCGAGATTATAAAATACATATATAATCCGGCAACTATTAAAGCTAATCCACACTTTATAATAATCCATTTTGTTTCTGAATCTATTTCTTTATCCGTCTTAGGTTTAATAGATTTAACATTACCATACCAATCACGCTGTCTCATTTACTTTGACCTCTATATCTTTTTTATAACGTTTTTTTGAATGTTTATTACAACCAAATTTTGTGCCTCTACCAAGTCACGGTCTTGTTCTTTTCTATGTCTTGTTCTCTTTCCCCAGAGATTTGTACTAACTAATACCAGTTTTCCTCTTGTTCAGTTTATTTTGTTTATAATCATTCTCAATTATATTAACTAATGAATACTTTTTAATTTTACTTGTTATTGATTTCTTTTTATTTTTCATTTTCTAAAATATCCTTATTGGATACATAAAAACTTTCCCAAGTAGTATTTGATATTTTATCTACTACTTCTTTTGACTGTATAGATAATGATTCATAGGTTATCATTTCTGGTAATTTAGTTTTAACTGATCCATTAAATATAAACGGTCTACCGTTTACTTTCGACATAAATTTACCACTGTTTCCAAAAATAGCATCTCCTAGTTTTATATTTTTACCTTTTCCAGGATATGCATTTGGACAATCATTAGTTCCAAATACAGTATATCTTTTGCCACCATGTAATCCAAAGCAAATACTATCTTGATCAAATTCTCTACCTAATTTTTTTAAATTCAATAATAGTTTTTTATTATCTTTTAAATCCACCACAAAAAATGATTCTTCTTTAACTTCAATCTCATTATTAGATTTATAATTCTCAATATAAATTCCCTGTATTTTAGTAATACCATACCCCTTACTTAATAATTTTGATTCCAACTTTTTATTTCTTGCTTTATTTTCACCTTTCGTATACACCGTACCTTCACCACAATCACGAGCATATCTAAATGCAGTTATGGTTCCAGTTTGGTGAAGTTGGGCGTGCTTCCAAATTCTACTTAAAGAACTTTCTTGTAAATTAACGTTTTCTGTGATTTCCATTATTTCTTTCATCCATGCTTCAAATACATCATTACCTTTACTCTTTATCAAATCTATACTAAATGAATGTCCTATCAATTTTTGTTTAGATGTTGATACAAAGTTTATTCTAAATTGGGTATTACCACCGGACTTTACCTTTGCCCACTTACGAGCTGCTTTAATTTCACGAGTTCCCCACTTGTAAGTTTCCAATGTCCACGCACCTTCTCTTGGTCTGTATCGGGTTCGTATCCAACCTCTTTTTACTATCTTGGTTAGGATTTCTATGCGAGCTTTATTCTCTTGTTTCGGAAATACCTCACTATGTTTATCAAAGATTCGTTTTAAAGTTCCAATTTCAGTTTTAAATAACTTTGGGTGTCTCGCTACAAACTCCATATGAGTGTCTTTAACTTTATACAATTTACCGTTTGGATCTACCCAATCTGCTTGAGTCTGACCACCACTTACAGCATCTTTAAAGTCACCCCAACCTTCTTCTATTTCTGATATGTCTTTATATTTTTTCATTTAACTTCCAAATACTTTTTTCTTTTCACCATGATATTCGTATGCGTGTCCATGTTCTTTTAATAATTCATTTACTGAAGTATCGTGTCCTTTAACAAACAACTCTCCGAGAACTCTACCATACTTACCAGTTCCATGTGATATAATTGAAAACTTACCATCATCAGAATTTTCTAAAAGGTCTTTGACAAATGCCTTCGCGGCTAAACCCAATTTCTTTTCTTCTAAATCTCGTGTTCTACTTTCCCAAGCATCAACACCGTAAAATCTTATTCTCTTTTTGACCCTTACATCAAATCCTAATGAAATGTAAGCGTCGCATGTATCTCCGTCCACAACTCTTATAAGTTCACATGAATAACCATATTTTTTTACTTGTTTACCCATCTAATTTCTCCCGCGTTTAAGAGGTGATAACATATTACTGGCCTTTATTTGTTTTGCGACAGTTCTAATACCATCGTCCCATTTACATTCTTCTATCTTCATTAAGATTTGTAAAGCTCGTGATTGAGTGATAGGTTGTTTATACCTATCTCCTTCATATAAATATACACCACTATCATCTTTCGATATTTGGGTTAGAGCAAGCTTTACTCTTTTAAAATCCATATATGCGGGATAAGTTGCTATTGCTTCAACTACACCATCCACCATTACAATATACTTAGTATAACCTGACCATCTATTCATTTTCATTTTTACTATCCTTATTCTGTTTTGTTCTGTAAATTTTATCATAGCAATCCAAACAAAGTTGACCTGCTCCTTCTACATATCCTAATCGGTTATCTATATGAGTATCTTTATCATATAAAGTTTCACAATCACAACTAACACATTTATCTTTCATCATTCCACCCTCCATTATTGTAATCAGTAAACAATCTACCAGTTGGTTCTTTGGTTTCCCAATCTATTTCTTCTTTATGTTCTAGTGTATAATCACCAAATGGTCTACGAAAAACTGTCTTGCCACTATCTGGTGATTCGTAAATATATTTACCATCATTAGAAAGTGAATTATCAATTATCTCATCCGCAGGTCTATTAGTTTCTTCAGTATACCGTTCCCCATTTTCACGTTCGTATTCTAACTGACATTTTAGATGTCGTGTTCTCGATACAACGGGATCTAAGTCTCTATCGTGAGTAGATTCATCACAGTAATCACATACCCAATCTTCTAATTTTAATTCACACTCAAGGTGATTAAACTCAGTTCCAAGATAATCTGAATTTACATCGTGTGTATTTTCTCCACATATATTACACACCCACTTATCTTTTTCAGATTGTATATCCGATTCTAAATCATACTTGTGCATATCAGTAGTGAGATATGAATTAATTGGTTTTACTGGGTTACCTGCGGTGTCTATTCTATATTTAGTATAACTACCATATTCTTTTAGTGTTATAGATATTGTAGTTGCTACAAGTTCTCTTGCCGCTGATGATGCCAAATTAATCTGACCACTCGACATATCATCTAACACATCTTTAATTATTTGTTTCATTGTATTGGTCCTTGTTGTTATATCGCTTATAAATAATATTACACATTAATTTTTCATTTTTTGTTAATTTAAACCCACCACCAATTTTAGCCTCGGCCATTAATTGTTCTTGTAATTTTGTTACAAATGCAAAATCACTTCTACTTTCACTTGACCAACCAGTTTTAGAAATTTTTATAAATTCAAAAATTTGAGTGCTTAGTTTTTTTACCTTATACAGATTACCAGCACTCTCATGGTAATCGTAACTTTTTTTCATGTCAATTAAAAAATCATCCATTATATTTTCCTATTAAAGTGTGGGGTGAGATAAAAAGGAATTTAAAATACCCACCCCACGTTAGTGGGATTAACCCCTAACTAATTTTTCCTTTGCCTTTAGTATAATTTGATGCCTCTCTATGAGTTTCTGGATTCTTTCAAGGGATCCCTTTGGGTAAATACCACGTTTTAAATTAGATACGATATTATCAATATAAACATTTCTTATATTGTCATCCATATACGCATCCATTTCTGTTAATCGTTTCATTGAACGTTTTAATTTATTATTCATATTTTTTATTTCCTATTATTAAATATTATACGAGAAAGTGAAACTATCAAAATATTTTGATAGCTTCACCACTTCGTTTTTAGTTTCTTCTAATTAGAAAGAAATTTTCTAACTAATATCTCCTGAGTTTTCGATTTCACTTTCATTAAACAAGTCATCAGAACTACCATCAGTAACAAACTTCTGTATTAACTGTTTCACGTAAGTTCGTTCTGATTCCATACCACCATCATTAGAGTATTGTGGATAGACAGTAACTTCAGCTGCTTCATCTAATCCAAATCCATCATAGAGTAATCCAGCCATTTCAACAGAAGTTCTGGTTGAAATTCCACTTGAAACTCTACCGGTTTCATTTCGTGATTCAACACGAGTTGAATGTGCAATTTCCGAAACTGATTTCAGTAATCCATTATCTACATGAGGAAACATATAGGATAGTAATCCCAATTCTTCTTCATTATTCAATACATCCATTTCTACGATGGTGAATCTGTCCATTAAGGCTTTATCCATAACACGAGTAGAAGTGTATTCATTACCAATGTTAGCGGTCGCGACGAATGTAACTCCTTCTGCGACTGAAACTGTTTCAGTTCCATCGGCTTCATCCAACCGAAGATATCTTTGACCTTCATCAAGAACTGTCATTAAAATATTCCAAGCGTCTGGGTGAGCTCTTGATAATTCATCCAACAGAATAACTGCGTTTGGAGTTTTTATCGCGGAAACGAAATGTGATTCTGAAAAGTAAGTTCCCTTCTTTTTATCAAAGTGGGTATTACCAATCAAAGTTGAACGAGGATCCTGTGTCGCTCCAAGATTAAAGTAAAAGTCAGGACGGTCTAAAGCGTTTACCAACGATTTAGCTGCCATAGTTTTACCACATCCGGACGAACCAGTCATTAAAATGTTTTTTCCACGGACTGCGGAACGGACAAGATATTTCCACTTCAATTCTTTCATCACCAAACCATTAGGTTTAAGTTTAAAAGAACTATGAATGAAGTTCAACATTTCTGAATGTTCTTTTGGAATATCAACAGAACTCATATCCATTACTGGAACAGAAGCTTCGTCAAATTTACTCATTGGAACTTTCCACCAATAAGTTCTCCCACCTTTACCTTCACGTTTCTCTAATGCCATTCCGGCTTCAAACGCTCCTCTACGAGTGGAAGTTGAGATTTCCGAGGTAAGTTTATTACCATCGATATCCCAAGCGTTAAATCGGTTACCCGACATTTCTATTTTTACAACTGTATTTGTCATTTGAATGACTCCTTTTAAGTTAGTTACATTATCTCTCATTGTTACTTGATCTTACGAATAATATTTGATAAAGTCAAGGCTTTTTTTAAGTTTTTTTCACTTTTTTTCATTTTGATTTAGTCCAATGGAATTTACCATTATCAGTTTGATAGGTTTCCCAACCACATTTTTTCCATATACATTTCCAACTATCTTCTGATTCAGTTCTTCTTCTATCTGTTGGCTTCATCTTATATCCACACATACAATCTGGTGAATGTTTATACCACTTGGATAAAATCCACTTAATCATTAGGGATGAAACGGTGCTCCATCAAGTATAAATGCTATAACTAATAACATATACATCATAGCTACTAATACTAATCCCATTAACATATTTTTTACTTTTTCCATTAGTTCTTCTCCAAGAATTTTTTGTTCATAGTTCTTGATACGGCTGTTACAGAAGTTACATCAACAAACTGAGAATCTTTACCATACATTCTTTTGAAATCTCCCATATATCTATTTCCATCATAACTATCTCCAATGTAATATGAAAGAACTTTTATTCCACGTTCTCTAATTTTCTTTACCATCAATTTAGTATGGTTGATTGCGGTATCATGATAATAATCAACGACACCATTACTAAACATTGGCATCCCATCGGAAAAGTTTAAGAAATAAGATTCTTTATCAGTTCCACCAGCGACCATTTCATCCATAACAGCTTCATAACATAATCCTTCTGGAGTAGTTCCAGCTACATTTATGGATTTCCAAAGTGTTTTAACTTTAACTAAACTATCTACACGTGAATCATAAGCGATTAATATAATTGGATAATCTTCAGTACTTCTACCATAACTATGCTGAGTAGAACGAAAAGAAACAACCACATCAACACCTTCAATCATATCAATTGCCTTTACCATAGAAGTAACTGACTTCATGGTTTTTCTCCATTTATCTCCAGACATACTTCCACTTGCGTCAATGGAAATATGAAGGAAAGCGTCTGGGAAAGAATCAATAAATGTTTGACTAAATACACCATCATTTCCAAATCCAAGTTCGGCTATTAATCTTTTATCAATACGACCGGTATTTTTTCTGGTATATTTTGTTTCACGGGATTCAGTTCTAACTTGAAGTTTTCTACCAAGGATAGTTCCAAGTCTTAAACCTTCTGTAATAGATTCTTCGTTAGTATCACTGTGATAACTTCTACCTAACATATTGATAGTTCCACTTTCAATAAGTTCTTTGGTTAATTTCTTAACTACAATACATTTGGTTTTTTTACCAAGTTTTTTACCAGTCCACCTATCAGTTAAATCTACACCAACTTCTTTATAACTCATACCACTATTTTCAACAGCGTCAATGGAAGCTTTATCTTTTTTGGAAACTTTCTTTTTCTGGATATCTCCATCCATAAATTTCTTTTGTTTCTTGATTGCGTTTTCAAGTGATTTCTTTTGTGAATCTGAAAGTGTTACTTCACTTTTTTTAGTTTCAATTTCTTCACCACTTTTATTAGAAGAATCTTCTTCACCACTTTCATCACTACTTTCAGTAGAAGAACTTTCCCCATCTTCATCCGATTCTTCACCACTATCCATAGGAACAGATACAGAATTTCCGGATTTTTCTTCACTAAATTCTACATCACCATTTTCAACGGCTGATAACAAATCTTCAAATTCATCATCAGACATTTCACGGGATTCACTTTCACCACTTTCACTATTACCATCAGTAGAACCACTACCATCGGCTTTCTCATAAGAAACTTCACCAGTTTCATCATCAGTTTTTTTAATTCCATCAAGAATGTTATTTAAAATTACGTGATACATTTCAAGTGCCACATTGAATGAATCTTCACTTGATTTCAATCTTGAAATATTTTTCAAATCAAGTATATTCCAAATCTCTCTTAATCCATTTAATGAATCTAAACGAGTATTTGAATTAGTAAAATTGATAACTCTAAAAATATATGAATCCCAATTTTCATCGGTCATTTCATCAGACAATAAAGCTTTATCAATTACTTTTGCTCTAAAATACTTTTCGTACATTGAATGATAGTAACCTTTATATCCAGGTGAGTTACTGAATATATGATAATCAATTCGTCTATCTTCTACAAAGTTTAATAAATTCTTAATATGAATTTTAGAATCCATTTCACTATAACCTTTAGTGAAAGCTCTATCTAAATATTCTTTTGGTATATTAACTTCAAGTTGTTTTAGGAAGTCAAAATCACTTAATAGTATATGAGAACCTTCGTGAAGTGCTAACCCAACAGTTGAATCAAAAAGTTTATCATCCAACTTTGACGAAATAGTAACTTTCTTACCATCAGTAAAGGAATCACCTTGTGCTGTAAATGTAACGGGAATATCTTTTCCAGTTACAATATTTACGAAGTTTCCAATAGCTCGTCTATATGAAGCGAGAGCTATTAAATCAGTTCCACTTTTCTTTTCTTCATCATGAGTTTCACCCCAATTTTCATCCAACCAAAATGAACTAAAATTGTTAGTCTTGTTTAGATTTTTACTGGAATACTTCTCACGAAGTGCCATTGGATTAAATAATTTCATTTTTTTCATTTGGGTTTTCTCTCTCATTACTCTTGATCTTACGACAAAATAATGAGAAAGTCAAGTACTTTCTTCAAATATTTTCAACTTTCTTTTTATATTGTTTATACATTTTGTTTAATGCTGATTTTTGTTTGGGTGATAATGAACCTCTATTACGAGCTTGGTTGTAAAGTGAATCTATGAATATTTCTTTTTCATATTTGAAATTACTTGTATATGGTGCTCGTTCTAACATGGTACGAACCATAGTAATCTTATTTAATAATATTGTTTTATTTTCTAAATAGGATGTGTCGTTTATTGTATTGAGCCATGTTTTATATGACTTAACTATTTTAGTAATTGATGATTCCATTAATGATGTGATTTTTCTACCAGTATTTATTGCGTGATACATACTACCAATGAATTCTCTATATGTAGAATCTTGGTGTAAGTAATTTACATCATCTAAAATGTGTTTTAATTGTTTTATTCTGTGGTTGAATTCGGTTCTATTTTTTTCTATGTATTGTTTATTTCTCATTATAGTTGATCTTATAACTTAATAATGAGAAAGTCAAGTCTTTTTTCACTTATCTTGATGATTTTTTTTATTTCTTTATATCTATTATAAAAGAGTATTCTTGATAATAGTTACCAAACAAAGTGAGAAGGGGTTAATATATAACTAACCCAACCGTCTTTCATCTATAGTATCATTGATAGTCTTTTGATATTTTCATTAGTTTAACTCCGGTTTTATTTCAAAGTCATTTATAACTTTAAATGTGAGTATCCATTTCATATCATCACAAACTTCATAACCATCTAAATAACAACTATCCGTAGTAAATCTGGTTACTATATTGGTCATTTGATCTTCTTTATGGTATATAATATAAATGTATTCACCGTTAGTTCTCACCATAACTGTATTATCTGGATCATTATATACTACATTGTCTTTCATTTATTCGTCCATAAATCAGGTTGAATATCTGTTTCTTCTCCATACATAGAATATCGTGGTTTAGGTGGTGGTGTATCCGGTTCTTCTTCATACTCAACGGAATAAATCTTTCCCTCAAATGAAGATAGGTGAAACTCTTTAATAGTTCCATCTGATTTATGAAAGGCGTATTCTAATCCCTCCGTGAGTGATGGGAATATTCCTGATGATGGATCTTCTGGGTCCTTCCATGAATCACCAGGTGGGAATCTTTCTAATATTAATTTTCTTATTTCTTTGGTTGCCATTACCGTTGACCCTTTAATAGAGATTCCATCAATTCAGATGTGATCAAAGAATATTCTGGATATTTGGAAAATGTATCAATTAGATTTACGATATACTCTGAAGGTATGTGATCAACTTCATATTCTTCAACTATCGCTGCCTGTGCAATGAACGTTTTTATTGCAATCTTCAAATCTTCAGGCAAGTCTGAACGTGGTTCTAACTTACCATCTTTTAATTTCTTTGATATGTTGTTTGTCATTTTATATGTACCGATAAATTAATGTATAATATAACACAGGCTAATATTAAGGATACTATAATCCGTTGACTTGGAACTTCATGTAACACTAATGCAGTCATTAATGTAAATGTCATTGTTGCAATTCCAAATCCAATTGGTCTAACAGTCCAATACTCTCCAAAATATTCATAAAACATTCGAGTTGAATAATAAAATAAATATCCTACCGGTAATCCACCCAATGCAATCCACCAATGAGTTCTTGCCCATTCCCATCTGAACTGTGCATTCATGTGAAACCATGCAATTAGATTTCCTATTACACTAAATGATAACGCTACAAATAATTTATTCACTAAGTTTTACCAAATAAATCTGCAAGTGATGCACCCAACTCCTTGGCTAATTCATCACCGGTTATATCATCTTGTATATTTTGTTCTATCCCGTTTTGATCTTCAAATGTTCTACCAATTTTTACATTTACTCGTTTGTGATTATGATCCTTCTCAAGGAAATAACAGTTATAACAAAAGAACCTCATATTATCTGGAACTTTATTGTGAATATCTCCATCAATGAAATGTAATATAAGTGGTGAAAGCATATCAGTTTTTCGGAATCTCGACTCCCCACATTGACTACATCTCTGTGGTAATATGAATTTTCTAATTAACTTTTTCTGTAAAGTCAATTCTACGTCTAATGGTTTTAATCCACTCCAGGTTACTTTACGTGCTCTGGAAATTCCCCTTGAATTTGGGTGTGGTTTAAATACATCATATAATTTAGCGTACTTCTTAAACGTATTGTATGAAGTGTGAAGTGATGCTGCAGCCTTAATCATACTTTCACTTTCTTGTATAGCTCTAACTATCTTTTCTTTTGGTATGGGTTTTCCTAAATATGGATTTATTCCCTGACCCTTTTCTCCTGGCATATTATACTCCTATGTGTTTTCTATACGGAGAAAGATGTACCACACCCACAAGTTCTATTTGATTGTGGATTGGTAAACTTAAAACCTCCGTTTAATAAATCATCACTAAAATCTATTTCTGTTCCTATTAAGTATACGAAACTACTGAATGGAACTATCAATTTCATATCGTCGTAATGATATATTTTATCGTTATTTATTATTTTTCTGTCAAGAGATTTTAATGTATAATTCATACCACTACAACCACCACCCTCAACGGAAAATTCTACATCTGTATATCCAAGTGTAGTTAATCTGCCTATAGCGGATGGGGTCATAGTGATATCATCCAGATTTATATCTGGAGTTTCATTATCTAATAAATCTCTTGCATCAATGTTCATGAAAATAAATATAAAGTTTTTTAGAAAACATACAATTATTTAGTATCAAATGATTTCCAATTAGAATCTTCCATTGTTTGGAGTATTGCCTCAACTACTTCATGTACTTTATCTGGTGAAAGGGATATACCCTTTTTAGATGGTTTATACTCACCATCATCTGCCATAAACCAAATCCTAATGTCCACAAATTTGTATCCAGAAAATTCTTTTTCTTCTATTCTAAATACTTCTTTCTGGTTCTTTTGTATTTCTATCATTTTAACCCCATCTGTTTGTTATTCGTGAGTAATCATATTTTGGATGTTCTAACCAAGCTGATAATGTGGCTTCTGCAGGTAAATCCGCAATATCATATTCTTTATTATATCGTTCTAATATTCCAGCAACTACCGGATGTCTCACTATGTCTGCTAATGTAAATTGTGAAAATCCTAAATGTGGTAACCCAGTTAATCTTCTAATTGCATCTTCTAACCCATTACCATTTTTATGTTTAACATCTGATTGTTGTAAATCTCCACTAATGATAAATTTACTACCTTTACCAATGCGAGTTAGAAATGTTTTAATCTGTAAAGGAGTTGAGTTCTGTGCTTCATCTAATAATACCATTCTATTAGTTAAAGTAAGTCCACGCATATAAGCTAATGGAACTACTGTAATCACACCCGTATCTCTTAACATCTTCAATCTATCTCTACCTATAATCTGTTCCATATTGTAGTAGATAGACATCATAAATGGTTCTGTCTTTTCTTCTACGTTACCTGGTAAGTATCCAAGCTTCTCACCCTCAACTTCTACTAATGGTTTTGTAATAATAATTCCATCATATTTTTTAGAAGTAGCAAGTTGTTGTAATGCATAATATACTGCGATATAAGTCTTACCACATCCAGCAGGACCTGCACAAAATGAAATATCATTCTTATCTATAGTGTTATAGAATATTTCTTGATTTTCAGTTTGGAACTCTATATCCCATTTAATCCGTTTTAATTGTGACAGGACTTGTCGTTTATTTTTACATTCTTGATTTACTTTAACTTGTGTAGTAGTAACAACTTTTTTTACTGCTTTAGATTTACTCATAGTGAATATCTCCTGGTTGGTTAAAGGAAAATGTTTAGTCATAACCTTTATTTACTTCTATAATAAATAGAATATATATGAGATATTACTTTGAAAATTTATCAGCACATTCCATAGCAGCCCAACTATTTGGTTTCAATACACCTTCAAATCCCATTCCCATACAATACCCAATTACTTGCTTAACCATTTCACTACTGGCATATTTCGATTTCGGATTTATATCTGTATGTATTTCTTTAATATTATAACCAATACTTTCTAATATAGGATTTATAAACAGAGCAGTTTCAACTGCTTCATATGTTTCTTTGAATAATCGTTGTTGCATAGATATATTAACATCTTTAATTTTTATATTCTTATAATAACCACGACCACCTTTACCTTCCATCAACATTACCAATACTACTGTGTAAGTTGTAGTGTCACATCGTTTCATGCTATCACCACCAATGTAAAAAGATAAATTATGCTCATCTTGAATACTTGCTATATCAGTAAGTAGTGTTGTTTCTATATCTGTTACTTGTTCACCTGTAAATCGTTTCCACATTTTACATTCTCCTATATTGTAGCCCCAAGTGGAATTGAACCACTATTTCTGCACACTTTACATTCCCACATATTTGTCCACCGGGTTGGAGTCGAACCAACGTGTAACCAATTAACCTTTCAACGGTTTATCAGACCGAGGGTATACCGGTGGGATTGCAGTTATCGTAAAATTTTCTATTGAGTTCTTTATTATAAAAAAATGGTGTGTATCCATTCTTATCACAGTAATTTATTAAAGTTTCTCGTTTAATATCTATAGTATCGTAATAATATTTCCATTTTCTCTGCAAGTCATTGTTGGAAATAATAGTTTTACATTCTACAATATAAATTTCACCATTAGTAGTTTTTATTTTAAAATCTGGAATATATCTCCGTTCTCTATTCTCAAATTCAAATGGTAAACTAAAATTACATCTATCAATATCCATCACATTAAATTCATTTTCAAAATAATCTAAACAACTATATTCTACTTTAGAATCACACTTTATTAATTTATCTTTATATAAATATTCACATCTAATAGACTTCAATGATGGTGCATGTCCATTTAATATTCGTTTAACCATAGCCAATGATTGTGATTTCCTACGACTATCAGGCCAATACTGGCTTCCACATTCTCTTGAACATAGTTTTTGTTGTGTTTGAGTTGGACCGTTATAATCAGTGGTAATGAACTTTTTATTACATACCAAACAATTTCTTTCAATCTGTTTATGTTGTGTTAAAGTTTTACTAACTTTCTCATTTATTTCTTTTCGTTTTGCTTTAGTAGAAAATCCATTAGAACAACTCCTATTACAAAATCTACCAGTTGCAAAACTCCCATTATGTTCTTTATTACAATATTCACATTTCATTTTATATTCTCCTATACTAATAAGTATAATCGAACCTAAAAAAGATGTAGTTTATCATACTAATAACCACTAATAAGTGGTAATAATTGGTACTCTCGGAAGGACTCGAACCCTCAATAAATCGGTAGAAACGATTTGTGATATCCTGTTTCACCACGAGAGCAATTGGAGGAGAGATGAGGAATCGAACCCCCAAACTTTCATTCACCCTGGGGTTCAAACCCAGTTGCCGACCATTCAGTGGATCTCTCCATATATTGCGGAAGATGTTGGATTCGAACCTCCGTTACCTATTAAGGTAAGCATCCTTAGCGGGGATGTACAATCAACCACTCTACCACGCTTCCATTATTTTAGTGGTTGAATAATCACCCACCCTATCAAAAAATTTTAATTCCTTTGTAAATTCTCTACCAATCACTTGACCGTTTTTCCAATCCGAACCAACTACCATTATATCTGGTAATGTAACTCTAACTAAATTTCGTAATTCGTTAGTTGTATTGAACTGTAAAACTTCGTCAATATACTTTATAGAATTTAACATTTCTATTCTATCTTCCAATGTGTGTATTGGTCTACCTTTACCCTTATCTGTTCTAATCTTTGCATCAGTATCTATACCAACTATAAGAATATCTCCAAGTGATTTAGCATATTTAAACAACTCTATATGTCCTCGATGTAAAACATCAAAGCAACCATTAGTCCAAACTTTAATCACCTTTAATTATCCTATAGCTATCATCTTCAAAGTGTTGTGTTGAAAATTCAAATAATTCACTATCTTCTATTGCAAGCATTTGATGACGTAATCCAATAGAAACGTGAAATGTATCACCAGGTTCCATAATCATTTTTTTAGATTCTTCTAAGTTATCTTCATTTGAATATCTAACTATTATCGAACCAGACTGTAAATAAAATACCTCATCTTTTATTTTATGGTAATGAAAGGAACAATGTTTTCCCTTTTTAAAGAATAGAAGTTTCCCACAGTATTCTTTCTTATTTACTATCCACTTTTCATATCCCCAACTTTTATCATGAATTTCCATTTCTAACTCCATTCTATCCGTAATAAATATCATGTTTAGTTATCTATTACAGATATAATATAACTATTGACCGGGTAGTTGGAATCGAACCAACACCTGTATAGATTTTAAGTCTATTGCCTCTACCAATTGGGCTACGGGACCCTCTTTCTGTCAATCAACCATTGAGTATGAAAAAAGTCAATAGTATCTTCATCTAAATCTTTCCAAGATATATTTTCTTCCTTCATCCGTATTACTACATACTCACCAAAGGTCGGTTCATATTTTATACTCATGTGGACCCACCCGAACTCGAATCGGGAACAGATGGTTAAAAGCCATCTGGTTTACCAGTTAACCTATGGGTCCAATTGTACTCCCGGATGGAATCGAGCCATCATTTGTAGTTTAGGAAACTACTGTGTTCTCCTTTACACTACGGGAGTAAAAAATGATATAAATAGAGAGCGTCAATCTTTCGTCTGAGGAATTAACTCAAAGTCTTTATAACGGACTTCTACCGTTTCTATTTATACTGTACTCTCGGGAGGAATCGAGCCCCCAACTTTTGGTTCGTAGCCAAATATGATATCCGTTTCACCACGAGAGTATATTGTTTGAGCTCTCACGAGGAATCGAACCCCGCTCTTCTGGTTACAAACCAGTTGCTTTACCTGATAAGCTATGAGAGCATTTTGTGTAGGGAATAATGGAATCGAACCATTCTCTATTGGATGTAAGCCAATCATTCTACCGATGAACTAATTCCCCTGTTGAGTACAGGATCGGATTCGAACCGATGAATAATGGATTTGCAATCCACCGCATTAAACCACTCTGCCACCTGTACATATGGTGTGGAGCTATAGGGAATCCAACCCTAATTTCCGCAGTGCAAATGCGGTGTAATCGCTTTATACCATAGCCCCATATTTTTCTTTTACTATTTCATTAATTTTTTCATTTATCAATTCTTTATGCTTATTCATTCGTGTCATTATGTGATGATTAGAACACAGTGGTATTAAGTTTTTTGGTTCATCATTATCATGATTATTATCTACATGGTGAACTTCAACCGAAATATCCCATCCACATATTACACATTCAGGTTCATAGTTCTCAAAACACATTTCCCTATAATGTGGGTTTACTCCAATCTTATTAGGATGAATACCATTATTATCATTTATCATCCTTCTATATCCAGTCTTACCAACTCTGTTATTATACTTCGCTGAACAACTTGAATTACAGAATGTAAGGTGTTTTTCTATGTGAGTATCACATTCTTTACATTCAGTATAATTTTCTGGATTATACATACATCGTTTTTCATGTGGCCCCAAATTTGCCTTTTGGTATTTTTTATCACAATACGAACATACCGTATATTGCTCATCTTTCTTATGAACCCATTTAGAATGATTAGCTATTTGTGGATGACTTTCAGTTTCATATCCACAGTTTTTTACTTTACATTTATACACATCAATTCTCCTATATTATCTTCTATAATAAATATAAGGAGAACGAGTTTTTCGTTCAAGTATTTTACTCTCCATAATATTTTATTGTAGCCCGACGGAGTACTGACCTCCGGTTCCTGGAGTGAAAGTCCAGTGTCCTATCCATTAGACGACCGGGCCATTTATGGTAAACAAATTGTCAAAAAACTTTTAATCAAACGAACTTTAGTCGTTTCATTATTTTCTTATACCAACTGGAGTTAATTGCTTTGTTAAACTCTTTAGTTAGGCTGTAATTTTTATTAGTTCTCTTATCTTTCATTTTCTTATCTCATCATTTCAATTAACACCTAAATATACAAACAATAATTCATAAAGTCAAGTGTTATTTTAAAAAACTTTTAGAAGGCCTGATCGGAGTTGAACCGATAATATGAGATTCAAAATCTCATGTGATACCATTTCACCACAAGCCCATATATTGCATCTCCACTAAGACTCGAACTCAGACTAACGGATTTGGAATCCGTAATGCTACCAATTACACCATAGAGATATTTGCTCACCCACCTGGATTCGAACCAGGAAGATCTGATTAACAATCAGACATGATACCATTTCATCATGGGTGAATATGCTTTAATAATACAAACAATAATTCATAAAGTCAAGTCTTTTTCTTTCATAAAAACAAAAAGGGTGAAACCTTTTGAGTCTCACCCTTTTCTTTATATGCTATTGTAATTTTATATATTAAAAGTAATGAGACTACGTTCTCCAATAATCGGCATCAACCTGATGTTCCGTTGTGCAATTATATGCCCGAGGAATCTCAGTGGTGAGTACCGGTGAAAATCGTTTTGATATGTTATTCATATTTCTCATTACTGTAATATATATCATGAAGTTTTGGAAAACGTTCTTTTATTTTTAAAAAATAAACACCATTAAAAAAACGTATATAATCGTTAATACGCGTCTATCTCGTTCTCGTTAATAACACTTACTATATCAGTTCCTCAAATCTCACGTTATCAAGTATCATCCTATAAAAATATTCTCCACTCTTATTAAACCTATTGGGGAACTCCACTAATGGTTGTTGTAATATAACATCACCTTCTACTATAGCTATCATTGTTCTATTATAATTAACCATAACATATAATGAATTAGGATACTTAACAAAGAACTTCTCTTTTCTGGATGGTACATTAAACATTCCATACGGAAACTTGTGTGACTTCCAAGATAGAGAGTATTCTGCTTCTATATACTGTATATCTCCATTCTGTAATGTAGCTATTAAATCAATGTCATATTTATCTGGATGATCTGAAATTTCTTTAATGTTAGAATTTATCTTACCGGCATTATTTTTACATACATCACGAGCTATCTTATCGTGCTTCATTCCAATGTCTGGATTGTTCTGGTAGTATTCTTTAAATTTATTTTTCATCAAATCTCTCCACCACTTCGTTTATCGATATCGGTCTATACTCATGTAAGTCCACACCAACGTCTAATTGATTACCTATTGGATCCGTGTTACCATGAGAATGACCAAATAGATTTATTGCTCCATAGTGATCTCGATTCCAAGTTCTAAATGGATAATGACACATAACAAAAAAATTATCATCCAATTCTAATTCGTTATAATCTTTAATCCATTCAAATTCACTACGTATTGCTTTATCCTTTAAGAGTTTCCAATCGTGGTTTCCCTTAACAAGATATTTAGTTCCATTTAACCTACGAAGTATATCTAAATTATCTACATTATCACCCCAACCAAAATCACCTAAATGATATATCTCATCATCCTTACCAACTACACTATTCCAATTTTCTATTAGAGCTTCATTCATTTCATCTATTAGTTCATACGGTCTATCACAAAACTTTATAATATTTATGTGATTAAAATGGGTATCCGCTGTAAAGTATATCATGACTGTGCCAATTGGAATGGAACAGGTAATAGTTTTTCAAGTTCATCCATGTATTGTAATTCAGTAACAATCATATCAAAAAACTCATCATCTAATTCAAATCGTTTTTTATCGCCTACAACTTTATTGCCAGCGTTTACAAATTCTAATAACAATCCCATATCTAAAATTGGTCGTTTTAATACTACTGTATTCATTTAATTGAATGACTATCTACAAGTGTTTCCATTTGCTCCGTAACTAACTGTGGAAACTTCTTAACTCTCTTAGATGGAACATGAATTAATTTAATACCAGCTTCTATATAGTGTTCCATTTTCATTAATTGTGTTAAGGTCATATTTCTAGTTATAAATGAAAGTCTACCATTTTCTTTTTGAGTAACAAAAATAGTTGTAGCTAACTTAGGAAAATTATTTTGTAACCACTCTAATGTAAATGGTTTATTCTTAAACTTACTAATAAGATACTCAGCTACAGTACCACGAGAGTATACATGGTCACTAACATAGTAAGGTTTATTTGTTTTTAATGCGGACTTAGAAACAAGTCCAGTAGAATACCCATTACCTTTAATATCAAATATCAAATTAGATATTTGTCTTTTCCAAGCATATTCATATCGTGAGTCTGAACTCTTATTCTTTAACGAAACAGTTTTTACCATATCGAATAGTGCTTCAACCATATCATATTGCTTGTCGGTGTAATTAATCATTTATCATTTCTCCTTATCCTGTATCCAATTATAGATGTGTGGTTTTTTATTCATACCTTGATCTTACGAAGAATATATGAGAGTGTCAAGTGTTATTTTATTGTATCCCATTCTACCCTTTCCCACTTATCATTAGAAGTCAATTTAAATGCACCTATAAATATCTGTTCCCATCGGTTAGGCTCTACAAGACTTAACCATAAATGTCCCCTGTCGTGTTGGTATAAATAGTAAGTATTCCCTACAACAGGTTGAAAACTATACTTGGCATTATAGACAAGTTTATTCCATTCATACTCCTGCATCAACTTAATGTATTCTTGTTTTATCTCATCATATCGAGTTTCAAAATACTTATTAGCCGAACCTATTCTTAAATCTTTCCAACTATTAATATCTGTTGGTGTAATAGCAGGTGCTCCAATATTACTACCATAAGGTAATATACCTGGAGTGTCAGCAACATTATCTGGTTTCTTACCCATTTTAAAAATCCCTATGGTCGGTTATACGCGTCCCGTCTGCGACGAGACGTTCTACCACTTCTTCTCCATTTGACAAAAAACACCATTACTACATTTACTCTCGGTGATATCTTGTATAAGAGATTTTAACTCAATGAGAACTTCTGGCGGAATTACTATACTTCCTACATCTTCCAAGACCGTTAAAATAGATGATAACCTTTTTACTAATGTATCCATTATATTTTATTTAACCTCTTTAACCATTCTTGTTCTGCTAATTTATGATCCTGACCATACGATGTAAGAGTTTTAAATTCTCCAAGCTCTCGATATTCAAGAACTCTTAAAGTATTACTGCTATCATTCCAATAATCTTCTGTTAAAAATCGTCTAACTGCACTACCTAACTGATAGTCATTAGGATACTTCTTAACAAGCTCTTTAATAACTTCTATTCGTGACTTCATACTATATCTTCTCCTATACACATAACACAAGGACATACAGAAGTAGAATAAATATCTACATCTCCATATACATCTGAATCATACTCATTGATAAATTCCTGCAAAGTCTTTACATCCGATGTTCCTCCATAAGTGTATAACCACTTATAGAAGAAGTGATTATATTGTTCTTCTGAAATTTCTTCTATTCCGATTGTCATTAATGGTTTTTTCATAGTGTGGGTGAAAGGCCTAACGGCCTAATATAACCTTTCTCTTTTATATAAGTATAACGTTTTTTATGAAACGACACAAAAAAGTGGTGTCAAGTGGGGATAAACCCCACTCAACACTCCCGTTGGGTTTTAGTCCCAGACTACAGTATCATTCTCACGATTGTAGTTCTTCATCTCTACTATTGACATGAAATCACTTTCCGATACTACTCGGCGATTTCTACCACCAATAACTAAAGAACCACGAGATACATTGTGCTTCTTAGCAAATCCTGAAATTGACTTTGGATCGATTCCGATAACTTTAGCTGCCTCTTCGTAGGTAAGAAATGATGCTTCTTTTGGTTTACTCATGATGAGCTCCTTATTTGGTTTATAACTTAGAATGTTGCTATTCAACACTCAACTTAATAATAACTATATCCATAATTCTCAAAACAACAAAAACTTCGCACATAATATTCAACCGAATATAGGGAGTTTTATGTCGTTCATAAGAGTTCATATAATCATTATACCTATTTCCTTTCCCCTACACTCGTATATTATTATTTATCTCGTTAGAGATAGGATATTTGTATCAAGAGCTATAGCTTCAAAAATTGACACCGATATGCATACCAATCAGAGCCTCTGACGTTATGTCATACCTTTTCACGTTCACGACAAACTATACCCCCCCGATCAGTTTGTCATTCTGCCGGGTCCGAGCTATCTGTCATTTTGTCATTATTATGAGCACTTTATTTTTTATCGTTTGTGTAGCATAAGGAGTTGAGAGAGTTGGTGGTCGAAATATTCGTCCACCTTCTCTCTCTGGGTGTGTTAAGTAGAAGTGGGGTCCAGTTCTCCAGGAGATGCAGTGGCTCTTAACCCTACCCCATTAAATTTTGTTTAGTCCATAAACCAATCTGAATCGTCAGATAGATCTTCCCACTCAGTATCCATAGTAGTACCATCATGTCCATTAGTACCTATATCTCCTAATAGATAATCTATATAGTTACCATTAGTGGGTTCTGTCATGAACTCTTCTTGATCGTTTTGTTCTTGAAAGAAAGCTAATGCTTCTTCTGTGAAGGGTTTAATTGGTGTTTTTTTAGTTTTGTTCATTTTGTTATCCTTCTGTTCCTTTATTAATTATGTATTTTATAAAACAATATTCTGGATTTTTAAAACCAAATTCGTCCATATTAATTTCATCAAAACCATGTAGTACCATACCATCCATTTCAGGATTCGTACCTTTTTCGTATTCGACTAAATCATAACCAATTGGTATATATCCTTTAAACGTATCAATGTTTGGTATTTCGATTACATCTGATTTATAAAACTTCATTGTTTACTTCCTTTATTTGTTTAGGTAAATATTATTTAGCTTGACGGGGGTTAAATCAAGATGAGATTCAGTAGTTCTTAACCCTATCCCACTAAGTGGGGACCAGTTCTCATCTCTTAATTTTCTCTCTCTATCCATACTGGAATATACAACACTTTACCTATACAAGTCAAGTGTTATTTTAATTTATTTTTAATCTCGTTTAACATCATTATAATCTTATCACCCGGGTCACACATAGATAAAGTAAGAGCCTTATCTATACACTCAATACTATACTTATGGTTAAATTGCCCTATTGTAGAGGCTTCAGCAACTGGATGTTGTCCGTCACCGAATAGATTAATAGTCTTACAGAGTAAGTTAGTTTGTTCTAAGTTCATTGTTTTAAATATCTCCATCATAATCTTTATATAGTCCATTCATTGCTTCATCAAAATCATGATTCTCTTTATCTCTACCCATTCCATTAGTAAAAGATATATCTTGATTATTCTCTATCATACATTCTAATGCCTCTTTTGGAGACTTACCGAAGTAGAGTTGTAGGTGTTTATATAACGCTTCACCATTCAGTTTAACAATCTTTGGTTTTAATCCGTTAGTGGATAACTCTTTTTGTGTTTTATTCATACTGGAATATACGACATTTTTACCACAAAGTCAAGTGTTATTTTAATTTATTTTCCTACTCATCCTCATCTAAGTCTTGGATTAATACGTCCATCTGTTCATCCGTATATATGAATGACTCATCGATTAGAGTTATTAAATAATCCCTACTTCCTCTCATGGCTTGGTTATACAAAAACTCATCATTGAAAACGTTAAGACTCAATTCGTTTTCACCATATTGTGTTATATCATTCATATTATGCCTCTCCTACTATACTATCATTATGAGTTCCAAATATACTATCAATCAATTTATCCGTTTCTTCATCAGATAGGTTAAATGATTCTTTAGTCTCCATGACAAAATCCATAACAGAATTTGGATTATTAATATCCACTTCTCTTACTTCAACTTCACCGGTATCGGCGTTCACCATATTTACAATCATTGTTTACTTTCTTTATTCGTTACTTGAATATACAACATTTTTACCACAAAGTCAAGTGTTTTTTTAATTAAATTTTAAGAGTTCCAAATAGGTAGTCACTCTTAAACCCACCATCTTTTCAAATAAGTAGAAAAGACAAAACCACAAAGTCAAGTCTTTTTTTCATTTATTTACTTAGTAGGTGGTAATATAGAATCCTCATCACGTCCAGATAAGTATTTATCAAACGCTTTTTTATCTTTAAGGAGTTCTTTAGGACTTTTTACCCTAACTTTTAATTTAGTACCACCTAAATCCAATACTTTATAAGAAACTCCATTCTTCACCACTACCTTTGGTTTGGTGGTATTTGTGTATTTGTTTATCTTTATCATTATGATTCCTTTGTTGTTTTAGTTCTGTTTGTATATGATCTTACGACAGATCAGTGAGAAAGTCAAGTGTTATTTTGAATATTTTTTCCAAAGTCTATTACATTCTATCATATCTCTTTCTCTAATTTGTGTAGTTGGATAACATCCAATCATAGACTTAACCCGAAGAATATCACTTCGTTCAACTGGTGTTTGAGACGAAGAAGTAGTGAATATAATTCGTCGTAATAGCTTGTCTAATTTTTCTGTTATAGTATTTTGTTTAAACATAGTATTATCCCTTTATTCATTACTTGAATATACACATAAATTCTGATAATGTCAAGTGTTTTTTAATATTAACTTCTGAACCCATGCGAGTTACTATTGTCTTGAACCAATCGGAGTTAATTGCTTTGTTAAACTCAACAGTTGGATTGTAATTCTTATTAGTTCTTTTATCTTTCATCGTATTCTCTCTTGTTTCGTTACTTGAATATACACATAAATTCTGATAATGTCAAGTGTTATTTTAAATTAATTTTAGTATATCAGCTTCTAAACTATCTCCACCACAACACGGACATACCTTCCATGTACCTGTTACATCATCAAAGGTTTTAGCGGCGAAGAATGGTTTATCCAATCCTATCGATTTACCAAAGGCCTTCAATCCCTTGTCGATTTTCTTACTACTTGCTATTGCTTTTGCTGTTTTCCACTTCTTCATTATGTTCTCTCTTTATTTGATAAACGATCTTACGACAAATATTTGATAAAGTCAAGTCATTTCTTTAATTATTTCAATTTAATTCTATCTCCATGGCCGTGCGAATAGACTAATTCTCCTTCTTAGTCAGTCTTAGTCATGCTTGGTCAGTCTTAGTCACTGTATTTCACACAATATAATAGTTTTTCATAATATTATTTAGACTATCCGTCGTGCCGCCCCTCAAATCCTTATAGGCCTACCTCTCAACATACTGATCTTACGACAAATATATGATAAAGTCAAGCTATTTATTTGAATTAATTACTCCACCAGTCTCAATAAGGAATTTATGAGCTAAATAATTGAAATATGGCATAGATATATCAAGGGGAAGTTGATAATCCAGCCGTTAATAGAATAATTTTTAGTGATTTCGTGTGACATTTTGACACTATGATACGAAGCGTGTGTGAAACCTGGTACGTGGCCAAATATATGACATAAAGACAGACGCACAGTGTAGTAGAAGAACTGTGGTATATTTGATATAGTAAAGTGGGTAGTTGTGGGTAAGAATGGTTGATAGGGTATAATTTGTAATACCATATAGAGAATGTGTTCGGTATGGTATAATGAGTTGAAGTGGTTAGTATTACTAACCATTTGAATAAGGAGAATAGTGAATTATTCTCCTTAAATTTTAAGGAGATAACCTTAAAAATTATAGTAAATTTAAGGACATAACCTTATAGGTAAATTATTTTTACTTCCGTTTTCTGATATAAGAAAATATATAGAATACAAGTATACCTAATACAAGTGGAATGATACCTTCCCATCCTGATGGTTGAGTTTCCACTAAGTGTTTCTCCACCATATTCTACCACAGATATATAAAATAATTATAATTGCGATAGTGGGTGAGTAATAGATTAATAAATCAGTAATTCGTTCTAACATAATATTCTCCTTGGTGAAGAGAAAGTCATCATTGTAATATAAATAGGATATATATGTAAAAAGAATATATTTATTCATATGGGAAAAATCATACTCACGCAAGAAAAATTAGACAAACTCCAAGAAATCATAGTACAAAATTTGGAAGCCCTACAACAGGATCATTTCTCCGAACCAGAAGTACGAGTACAAATCTCTAAGATTATAGTGAATAGGTTTAAGAAATATTTAGGAATATTTAATTAAATTGCCGTTCTTCCCCAAGAAGTAGGGAGTTTTATGATGTTTGAATTAGACTATTTAATTAGTTATTGGAAGGTTGTATTGTTGATAGGCATTGGGTTGTATGTAGTAGGACTTTGTTTAAAGAAGTGGAGTTAGATTGCCGTTGTTTCCCCCGATGAGTAGAGAGTTTCAGAATCATTCATTCAGAGGATTCAGAATATCTCTTGAATTACCAAGTCAATCAGTAATAAAATACTCAATACTATTATTATATCACTCCATATGTATCCAGTAGTTATCATTTAAAACGCCTTATTATATAGTGATATGATACACGATACTATAAATAATATAATACAGAAGTATATCATATAAAAAACTTATTTCCTTTTATATCATTGTATTCTAATACTTTTCCACCAGTACTATTTAACCATTGAATCAATACTATACTATCTTGACCTTTTATAGTATGCATACCACTTTTACTCTTGGGTACATATATTTTAGTATGATGTGTAGGACATAACCAAATTCTATTATAATCTTTATCACTTCCATTTAATTCCAATGGTACAATATGGTGATAATTGACTTGACTTCTATGGTTAGTAGTGTAGTTACACTTAGGGAATTCACAACCAAACAATTTGTTTGAATTATATTTCATTTTGAAATGTATAGATTCCATACTCCATTGCTCATCACTATAAGAAATATTATAATCATAATGAATTCGTTTATATTTGGTTTATAAATTTTCATGTTGTTGAGCTTGAGTTGTTTTCTATTATAGTAAGTATAGTATCATTGTCACTTGCTACTACATCACTATATATAATTTTATTTTTATTTAAATGAACATTATATTTGTCATTGCCATTTAACCCAATTAAATTAACATCGTGTCCAAAACGTGTTTTAATAGCTTCTCGTAGTGAAGTGGCGTTGTTTTGAAAATTACTACTATAAGTTATCGTTACTAACATTCTTGTTTCTCCGTAGTGAAATATTAACTTGTTTTTCTTTACGTCCTATGTGATGTGGTTCTCCATAAGTAATTTCACCACTTAATTCTATTTTCTCTTGTTTCTCTATAACCTCTTTTAATAAATCTTTTATATCATCCATTTTCCTTTGGAAAATCACAAGTTCTTTTTTTAGCATATAGTACTCTCTACTATTCATATTCATTTACTCCGTTTCGTCTGTAAGACGCTCACATATATGTGGTAAATCATGACTTCCAATCGAATAACCAACTCTCAATACTACTTTCTATTTTTTGTACTATCTTGTGTTTAAGACATATATACAAAGTTAATGCGATTATCAAGTGTGTGGTATATGGGTTAGGTAAGATAGATACTTC
>Ga0257117_1000346_pt1 | contig 40621 bp, 34 predicted proteins | sample SI112_135mmetaG_FD_190157 | JGI IMG/M metagenome (GOLD analysis project Ga0257117, IMG submission 190157) | Marine microbial communities from Saanich Inlet, British Columbia, Canada - SI112_135m | ecosystem: Environmental > Aquatic > Marine > Inlet | place: Canada: British Columbia | collected... | reverse complement strand
GTAGTACTGAGAATTTTTTTTAGCATTTGATCTAACATTGAAGGCTGGAGTAGTCCCTTTTCTTTCATTTTTAGAATTGATTGCACAGACATGGAAATAATGGTCAGGGGGTTATTTATTTCATGAGCAATGCCACCAGCCATTTCACCAAGGGCCGCAAGCTTGCTTGTGTTAACAAGTACATCTTGTTTTTCCTTTAACTCTTTTTGTGCTTTTTTCCTATTTTCAATTTCTTCAAGAAGCTTTTTATTTTGGTGAAGAACCTCTTTTTCGATGGCGCTATGAAGGGTATTGTCTTGAATTATTGTCATTGATCCGGTGATTATATTATCCTTATCAAAAATAGGAGCAATGGATATATTGTAACTTTTTCTAAATGGTTCAAGGTAAATTTCTCTTATATCAATATTACGAACTTCTTGAACTATTTTACAAAACCCAAGGTTACTAAGGAGCACAAAATCACTTTCTATTTCAGGCAGAATCTCTTTTATTTGATAAATGATTTTTTTGGCAAAACTATTTGTATAAATAATTTCATTTCCTCTATTGAGGGTTATAATCCCTGCCCCTTCAAGTAAAATTGAATTGGTCCTTGTCTTTCCTTTTGAGAGTTTGGGGTTTAACTTATTTTTAACAATGTCTAGAAGCTCAATTGCTGAAACTGTTTCAGAAGTCTTGCCGAGATCTGAGATACATTTGTCGAGCATGGCCTTTGCAAAAAAGGGCGACATGATAGAAAGTTTGGCTAATATAGATTGGTAGAGATCATCATCTTTCATTTTATTTTTTAAACTCGGGGTTAGATGCTAAATATTTTTCAATAAATTCATCTATTCTGTGTGCTTGAGACATAATAAAGCGGCAGTACTGATCGCCTCTTGATCTGCAAGTTATTTCTTGTGCGACTAGTGGAATGTCAAAGCTTTGCTCACACCAGCCTGAAGAGTAACCAGAGTTCATAAAACAAGTACAAAAGTTAACTTTCTTTCTTTTTGATATCCAAGCATCTGCCTCAAAACTTTGAGGGTGATCGTATATAAGGCAGAAATTTTCATCTGGAGATGGTGTTGAATCAGGGTGGATATCTACTGAGGCCCAACCTGTAAAAGCAAAATGAACTGGGCCCGTTGAGAGCTTTGAAATTGGATCAGTGACATTTGTCCGAGTATGAAATTCTTTGGCATCAGCAATCCCCATGGAATGGGCAATGTCAAAAAGAACTTTTGCCGAAGCTGAAATTGCCTCTTCCTTATCAAGTGCTGGGTACATCTGGGTTATGAACTCTAAAAAGTGAACACTCATGGAAGCTGATCTCACAAGAATATATCTCTCTCCATCAATTTCAATGACACCTTTTTCAGGGTTCAAATTTAATTTGGAAAAATAGCCGATCACATATTTTTCTGCTTCTTCAAACAAGGGGGCAAAAGGAGTGGGGACTTTCACATATTTTAGTGCCATAGCTCTCTCAAATTATTGGTTATTGTTAACTTACTTATCGGCATTTAATAGCTGCAAGTGTAATTTCAAATACTTTAGTCATTGGGATGGTTTTTCCTCCTTTAATATTTTTGAGCTTTTCATTAGGCTATTGGGAGAGGGCTTTTAGGGGAAAAGTTGAGATGGGCGATTGGAGACTACTTTGAAGTCTTTGCCCCATTTTATTGTTATTCTAGGGTGTTTTTTCTCTGTGCTCGCTAATGCTAAAGACTCTAGGTCAGGAATTTACATCAACCCACAATATGCCGTTGCAAGCACCTCCTCATCAAGTCCCTATTGGGATGCCATGGACTCCACTGGGGCCAGCCTAGAGATTGGGTATCGAATGGAGTCAGGCCTTGGAATTGACCTACTCACAAAACGCCATAAATTTGGACCTAAAAAAACGACCACAAGTGTATTAGGAACTGATTTGGATGTTACCACTGAGCTTGATGTCACCTCAATAGGTGGAGTCCTCAGATATTTTATTGGCGATTTTATTTCTATAAAGGGAGGATTTTCATACAATATGCTGGATGCAAAAGTGTCACTTAGTGTTGCCGGAGCAAATGTCACCGTGGCAGGGGTAAGCGATGGAATTGGGCTTGTTGCCGGAGGTGGTCTTTCTATCCCCATAGGTCCATTTGATCTCACAGTGGATGGCGCTATAGTGACCCTTGGAGATGTGAGTTTTTTGGAGTACTCAGGGGGACTCAGGCTTTATTTCTAGAGGCCCTTTCATTCTTAGAATCAGTTTTTTAAACCGCTCATCACCAAATGAACAAATCGGATCAACCTTACCAAAAGGTTTTTCAAAGATACCTTCAACATTTTCTGGGATAACTTCAAGCGTTGTTCTTATGTCTTCAGGCAATTTATCATAGGCAGCTTGAATTTTACTGCCCAAGTCGCTAACAAGTTTACCGAAATCAACCTGAGTAGGGTAGTTGAGGCTAAAGGCCTTGACTTGACCACAAATTTCTTCTGGAACCTGTGATAGCACTGCTTCCGGATTTATTGCCTGAATCGATTCTGGTTTTCCATATAACGGGGTTCCGCCGACAACTACGAGGTCTAAATCTTTTTCTTCCAATCCGACAAGATATTCGAAGGGATCAGCACAATAATTGGGCGCTTTGGTAATAAGAAAGTCTGCGAATTTTCCACTTTCAATGCTTCCAAGATGGTCTTCTTGGCCAAGTGCTCTGGCACCGTTAATCGTGGCCATTTGTACAATACTCATTTGCTGCTTTTCAATTTTTTCGTCTCCATACAGATTTTTAAGGCTCCAGTCTGCAATTTTTAGCTCACCTAAAAGACCCTTTGTGCCACTTAAGCTCCAGTCACTTCCCAGTGTAATATAAACACCATTATCAAGGGCAAGAGGAATATTAGTGGTTTCTCCGTAAAGCAGTAGATTACTTGTGGGCGACCATACAAGACCCATTTCTTTTTCACCCATGGCCTTGAATTCTTCAGCGCCAAGGGCCGTGCCGTGAATAATTACCATTTCAGGCCTCAAAAGGTCGAGCTTTGCCAGTATTCCAAATTCATCTTTTGAGCTTTGATCAGCTTTTTTGCCTTCAGCTAAGTGAACAAAGAAGGCATCATTTTTATCATTTGCGATTTCTTCAATAAGGGATTTTCCCGCTTCTTTGCCTTTAGGGTTTTCCTCAGTGTCCGCCCATCCCTTGTCTCCAATTCCGATGGCCGTAGTTCGAACTCTATTGATATCACCATCAAAGACATCTCGTTCTGAAATTCGTGCGCCACCTGCGAGGCAATTGGTGAGCTTCGTTTCCAGTTCAGACTGCCATTCATCAAGTGGTGTTAAACCTTTATAGGATACAATATCTCCAGTGGTTTCACTGAAAGCAGTACTTCCTTGAATTGTTGTAACACCATTTGCAAGTGCTTTTAATTCACTATAAATAATAATTGGACACTTGTGTTTTAGAAGGCATTCATCTTTTTCAGGACCTCTTTTCATTTCTCTACATTCTGCTGGGTCTTTATATATTTCTTTAAATACCTTTTTAACGCCTTTGGTATATTCCTTTAACTTGGGCCATTCACTTCTATTGTTAAAAGTAGGCTTGCTGGGAATCCACAGTGGCATTAAGTTGTATTTGATATGGTTATGATTATCGATGAGGCCTGGATAAATCATTAAATTCGTTAATTTGGGAGCGGGAACACCTTCAGGTAAATTTTCAATGTCCCTGTGAACTGCAGAAATCTTACCATCTTTTATTTCTACTACACCCACAAAGTGCTGGGCCTCTTTTACATCGACGATGATACCCTGAAGTGAGTAATGTGCTGGTCCCTTTGAATAGGATATATTCACTATCAATCCAAAAAGAATACAAAACTGTAGGGACTTTTTCACAATTCACCTCGCCTTTCTTTGAGGCCCATATTATCTGATATCAAGCAGAAATTACCAATAAACTTGCAGAAATGTAGGATTTACAAATAGGAGAGGGATTTGGGTGGTGATCAATACGATTAATTAGCTAACAAGTTGTAATTATACTCTAAGTTTTGATCCACTCTGATGTAAGGCCGTGCTCGATATATACCGAAAAGAGGGTGAATATTGGAGTTTTTATGGATGATAACACGCTTATATTACTAGAAAAAATCTCAAAGAAGTTTTACAAGTTCTATGCGCTACAAGATATTAGCGCAAATTTTAATGCTGGTGAGTTTGTCGCCTTACTTGGTCACAACGGTGCAGGCAAATCCACACTGCTAAAAATTATAGCCGGAGAAGACTATAGCTCTGCAGGCAGCGGTCATATTTTGGATACTCGCTTTGAAGAAGATCTAGGTATCAAAAAAGAGCTCATTGGCTATGTTACAGAAAATATAGAGTACCAAACTGATATCTCACTGGAAAAATTTTTTAAAATTTTCTCTTCATTTTACAAAAATTGGGACCAAGAATATTTTCTGGAAAAAATGAAAAAACAAGAAATAGATTTAACTAGAGATTTTAAAACTTTCTCTAGAGGCCAAAAAATGCAAATTGTATTAATTGGTCAATTATCCTTTCACCCAAAAATTCTTTTAATTGATGAAATTACATCTGTTTTAGATATTTATGCTAGAAAATTTTTCTTGGATATTTTGAGTGACTTTTCCGGGAATGGTGGTCTTGTCATAATGACAACAAATATAGTGCATGAACTTCAAGGCAAAGCGGATAGGGTTCTTTTACTTGATAAGGGAAAACTTGTGGTAAACGATGGAGTTAAAACCATCAAAAATAGATTATTAAAAGTTAGAAGAACTGAACACAATCATGATCACTATATATTTAACAATCCCCATTGCTTCTGGGTTAGTACTAATTCAGATGGGTCAAAGTCATATATTTTAGATAAAGAATATCTAGCTGATATGGCCACAATTCCAGATGAAGTTCTCGATCGCAGAGAAATAAGTCTTGAAGAGATTTTCTTATTTTATACAAGCAGAAATGACGAAATCTCAGAAGAAAAAAAGGCGGCTTAGCAATGTTAAAAATAGCGAAGAAAAATTTAAAAGACCAAATTATTTCTTATTTGATGCTTTGGTGTCTTGGAGTTGGTTATACACTTTGGGTTAAAAGTCAGAGCGGGACACCTGATAGTTTCATGGCCGATGTGTTCCCATTTTTGTGCCTCTTTATATTAGTTGTACCCTTTTTTGTAATGGGATATACAAACCAGTTCTATAGGAAGAATCTTAGTTGGATAATCTTTCTTCCAATTTCAAGAAAGAGGATGCTTTTTGAACATATCCTCTTTGTCGCCATTAGCTTTCTTACAGGTTTAATACTCTCCTTTGCCGGCTTTGGTTTATCCATTTGGATTGGTTTAGGTCCTGAATTTGGAAAGTTTTTAAGCTTTCTTACGAAAAAAGACTTTTTCAATACCATTGAGAATATAAGTTTTAGTGGGCTCAATGTAAGTATTGGTATGCTTTGTGTATCACTATTTATGTTATTCTTTTTTGGCGTATTTCATAAAAGGTATATTTTTGGCCACAAAAGAGGGGAAATCCCCAGAAAAAAAATGTCAATGTATTTGTTAATCCTTGTGGTAGCTATCTACACCATCAGTAACGCACTTATTAAAAATCAATTGCCAATGTTTATTTTCACTACAGTGTTCTGCGTAGGATTCACAATTGCTTTATTAGATAATTTTAAGGCAATTTTCAATCTTCCTACAGTATGGAACAAAAAGACGATTAGGTACTCAGCTGTTTCTGTCATTGTCATTTGCGGAGCTTTATTCTTTGTTTCCAAATATAATATTCAGAAGGCAGGCAGTGATATTCGATTAATTGAAAAAGAGATGGCAAATCTCGGGAGCTTTATTCGCTTTGTTGATATTTCTAAGGGGCTTAAAAGTAAGATACTGGCAGATAAGAATGCGAGCTCTGTATATTACGCATTAACAAATAGTAAATTGAGCTTTCGTGAAATGAGCAAGAGAAAACTGACCATAAAAGAGAAATGGAATCGAATTGATAAAACCAAGTTCTTTGAGATGAAAAAACTAATTTCTCATGTGGGCGAGAGCTACAGTGATATTAAAACTCTTGCCTGGGTTTTCGGAAAGATCAAAGACCTTTCTTTTTATTCAAGTAGGAAGGACCGGCTTGAAAGTCATCTTCTAAGCCGAAATTTTACCAACAGCGAATATATCTATTTGCTTGGCAATGATAACACACGGCTGGCAAAGCGAGCATGGTCTAATTTGAAGTTTGCAAACGATCCTCATGGCCTTTGGGGACACCTTTTGAAAAACTTTGATGGAGGAAAGCTGAGGGATATTTTTGACGTTAGAGTTTTAAATGGAATTTCCTTCTTACTCGAAAGAAGAATTAGTACAAGGGAGCTATTTACCCTCTTTGATGGTGAAAGGAGCATAGCTAGCTCACAAAGAAATTTTGATTGTTCAAATCTAAAAATTAAAAAAATCAGTGAAATAAGTAAAGAGAATATTCGTTTTGCAACTTACTGTAGTCTTCAAAATAGAAAGAAAATTGGAGACAGATCTTTTTATTCTTATCCAGGCTTACCCCTTACAAGAACAGAAAAGAATATTTTTAAAAATAGCTTGAAATTAATTGATGACACTGCTACCACCAAAAAGTAAAAAACGAGGTTTGCCTGAAAAGATTTAGAGTTGAAAGGCAAAGTGTCGGTGTTGCACTGGGGGGAGGAGCTGCAAGGGGAGTGGCACATGTTGGTGTCTTAAGTGCATTTCAGAAATCGGGTCAGCATATTTCCTATTTAGCAGGTAGTAGTATTGGCGCTGTCGTGGCGGCGTTGTACTCCTTTGGGGTACCTCTTGTCGAAATAGAAGATATTGTCGCCTCATTAAACTGGAAAACTATTACCGACTTTGGATTTGGAAAGGACGGTGGATTATTTTCAAATCAACTGCTCGGCAAGGCCGTCACTAATGTTATTGGAAATACTTCAATTGAAGATGCACCGATTCCGCTGGCGATTACAGCTACTGACATCTCAAGTGGCGAAAAAGTAGTTCTAAGATCGGGGAATCTAAAAAAGGCCTTAATGGCCACAACTTGTGTACCTGGTTTATACGCCCCCATTGAAATAGATCAAAGATTTTTAGTTGATGGTGGGCTGCTTGAGAATGTTCCCATTTCTCCGCTCTTTGATATGGGAGCAAGGTATGTCTACGCCGTTGATCTAGGTCATGGAGCAGAGTATAGAAGACCTACAACATTTGTTGATGTGCTTCTCAATGCTTTCGAGGTGGCGATAGACCACAATACAATTGCTCAACTAAAACGTGCAGATTCTGTTATTGGCCTCAATCTAAGTTCTTTTTCTAGAATAATTTGTGAAGACCCAATCCCCCTAGTCAATGTAGGTAGAGAAAAAGCGCTAGAAGTTTTAGAGCACGACCGAGATATCACTAAAATCATAGTGAGGTACTTCTTAAAAATTAAGAGGAATATTCAAGAACTCTTTCCATGGGTTTTTAGATAGTATGAGAAAATTATCACCACTTTTTCTTTTTCTTTGTCTAGGACTTCATGCACAAGTGTTTGAGTCTATGTTTGGAGGGGGGGATCCCAACTCTTACTCCAATAAGAAGAAGGGAGAAATTACCATGCCCACTTTGCCGAAGTTGGTAAAAGATGCCAAGTCTTTAGACGTTTTTGATCATGGGCATAAGAGGTGGAGACACGATGAAGTCGATATGAATGTGCAGAGAGTGAAGTCAAGGAATTACTATTTTATAAAAGAGATATATCTTTCGCTCTTTGCAAGAGGGCCAAGCCTTACGGAGATGAAGCTGTGGATGAGTCGATTTTCTCAGAAGGCCAGTAAAGAGGGAGTGTATAGAGGGCTTGTTAATGGAGAGAAATATGCGAAAATGGAAAAGAAGAAAAAGAAGTTAGCTCCAAAGGTGACTCAGTTCTCCGTAAATTATTTGCAGAAATTTATTGGAAAAAAAGTTAAAAAAAGTACATTCTATGCTTACAATATTTTCTCACTTAAGAGAGTTTTAACTTCTGAAACTCTAGACCTAATGGCCTTGTTTAAAAATAAAAAAGATTTCCTGCATTGGTATGCTCTTCTATCTAGTGAGTTGTCACCATTTTTGAATTATCAAAAGGAGCCAATTAGGAAAGAAGAGAGCTCTGATAAGCATTTTGAGTGGGCCAAAAAGCAAAGATATGAAACCATTAAGGCAGAGATTATTATAAAATTACATATTGCTTTGACAAATATGAATCAATAAACAGGTAGCATTTTGACACCATTAAAAGTTAACTTATTGGTATTTGATATGCTAGTAGCACCAAGATTAGTTTTTTTTGAATTCTCTATTAAATCGAATCAGATTCTTGTATAAGCTGGCATAAGCTAACAAGGAGATTTTTCGTGAAATATATTCTGGTAATTTGTGCAACTCTTTTTATGTCATATGCCTTTTCAAGTGAACTCACTGTTATGAGTTATAATGTAGAAAATCTCTTCGATACAATCCACGACGCTGGCAAGAGCGACTGGGAATATCTACCAGCGGGCCATAAAAAGAAAATTGAAAACTGTAATCTAAATGATGTTGAATACTATAAGAAAAAATGTCTTGAGACAGACTGGACCAGTATTAAATTGCAAGCAAAGCTAATGGGAATAAAAAAGGTTGTTACCGATGATGGGAAAGTGGAGCTTCCTGACTTTCTAGGCCTTTCAGAGGTTGAAAATGAAAATGTGGTAAGCCAGTTATCCAAAACCCTTGGCTATAGCAATTACTTAATTACAAATAGTCCTGATAAAAGAGGAATTGATGTCGCTCTTCTATACAATGAAGGAAAGGACGTTAAGCTTCTGGCCAGTGACGAGTATGTTTTAAAAGGCAAAGTATTCGCTAGTAAGCCCACAAGGAATATATTGGCAGCAAGGTTTGAAATTTTTGGTGATCAGGTGATTAATATTTATGTTAACCATTGGCCTTCACAAGCAAACCCAGCAAAAGCTAGGATGAAGGCAGCTAAGAGGCTGAGAAAGGCCATCAAACGAAGAAGGCGATCTCACTCAAAAGAATATTTTTTAGCACTAGGTGACTTCAACGTCATCGATTCTGACTATCCACACCCACTAAAAAAAGAACTCGAAAAATCGATGGTAGATGTTAAATCTCTTTGGGATGAAATGGATGGCATTTCCTTTGAGCAGAGGATTGCTATGCCTATGGGATCATATTTCTATGGAAGAAATATGGAATGGAATCATCTAGATCACATATTTATTGGGAAAAGATTAGTTTCAGGCTCTGCACTTACTGCAGATATTAACAGCTTTCAAATAGTGAAACGCTCTTTCTCTACAGGGTCATACACTTATACTAAAGATGGAAGTGCCCACAAAGGGACTATCATCACAGGTGTGCCTAAAAGGTTCAACCACCGTGCTGATAAAGATGATGAGCAAGGTTTCTCAGATCACTTTCCATTGGTGATTACCTTGAAAATGAAATAACTTAGAGTCTCAATCTTAATTTTTAATTAAGCATGAATTTATGATTACCGTCCATATTGACGGTCACTACTCATACATGTACTGCTCTTAACACATAGAGGAGTATCTTATGAAATTTGCAGCTCTTATTACTTTCACAATTTTTTCTTTTTTATCACATGGTGAAACCATCAGGCCCAGCGAGTACAAGATTCTGAAAAAAGTAAGTGTTACTAGTGTGAAGGTAAGCTTTACCGATCTAAGCTGTTGTGACTTCTCGTTAGATGGAAGAGTCGATATAAAAATAGATGGAAATGACAGCTTTGTTTTAGTAGGAGGAGAGGTCGAGACTTGTGCAAAGTTTGAGCTGGGAGAACTAGACTATGATTGCCGTCCTTTCCCAAGCCTGGTACTGAAAGAGGCCTTAAATAAATCAATACTTAGTGGTGAAGAGATCAGTCTAATAATAGATGAGGCTCCATGCTCAGGAAGTAGTGAAGTGCCAAAGTCAAAATGCATGGGTTTCTTACAAGGCGCAATTATCAAAGACGATGTCTATCTTTTAGAGGATGTGGATTTAACCTACAAAAAATAAGTTTGATTCAACAGGCCCTAGGCTTCCAAACGGAAGAGAGATTATAGGAAAATTCCTCTCACTTTCATTCATTTACCCCCAAGGTAATCGACACTCTAGTATACGGATAATGTCGTTATTGTTAAAATATTGCCAGGTAGGGGTTGTAAGTGCATGAAATTATTCGCTCAATAGCTTTTGTTGAACGACCACAATACCTGTGTTTTTGTAAACACCCCTGGGAGTCAATTTTTTTATTTAGGTTTAAGGAAGCATCTAGCGAAGTATAAGAAATTAGTCAGTTAGGCAGTCACCATCCACATCAAATTCACCTTTAAGCCAACTACTGATTTCCAGGGCCACAGGATGATCAAATTGTGAAAATTTATTTCTCAAAACCTCTTTTTCTTTTTGTTCTAGCCCTTCAAGTCCCAAATCATTAAAGGAACCTAGAGACTTCTTAATTAAACTTGCTAGGTCTTTAGGACAATTTTTTTCTATTGAAGAATTCAAACTTATTGTTGGATCAATTGAATTTAAAAGAGTCCCTGCAGCACTTTCAAATACCAGTGCAGAGAGATGACCTTGATTCATTGGATTTATTCCCCAGCCTGATGAATATTCAAAAGCATCAGTTTTTCTATTGTTAAAAGGTAGCACCTTGAGGAATTTACATTGGCGTGGACCATCATTTGCAAATAGATTATCCCAAATAAAGGGTTTCCTTCTGATGATCTTTTCTACAACACCTAGATGCTGCGAGGTAATCGATTTTGAGGTAACCTTTTCGCCAGTCCAAAGTATATCAATGTCACTATCGAGGTTAGCACCAAGTTCTTCTAGGTAATTATCAGGGCATTTGCCAAAGACTTTTTCTAGGATGGGGTCAAAACTATAGTAAGAAGGGCAAAAGGACAGCTTACAGGAGATGTGCTCTTTTATGAAATGGGCCATTTCAATTTGTACTTTTGCCAGATCAGCTGCTGGTTTCATATCATCTAAAAAAAGCCCAAGGTAATCAGGGCCAAGTTCATCTATTTTTAGAAGCTTTTTTAACAACAGCTCTTTACCTGACTTCGAAAAATCGTGATGTAATTCAAAAGGGCTGAGCCCAATTCCAAATTGCACTCCAGATGCTTTAAAAGCGGCCCTGGTTTTTTTCAAGTGGTTAAAATGGTCAGTTGGAAAATCTATCTGCCATGACTTTCTTAGATAGGGGTCATTCTTGGGGGCATAAAAATAAAAATTGCCACCTGCTGAGCTTATTTTTTTAGCTAGGTGTTGTCTAAACTCCCAGCTCCAGCTGGGACCAAAGAAACCTTCAATAATGCCAAATGGTTTTTCCATCATCTCTTATAAAGGCCTTACCCCTGTCGCTACAACATGGTATTCTGTACGAGGTGATTTAATCGTTTTTGGGTCAAGCCCTTCATCTTTGGCGAAGTGCTTAGATTGTGCCAGTGTAAGAATCTTTTTGCTTATCTTTCCTTGAACAATAACCTTTTTCCCTATGAGACTTACTGGGACAAAGAACCCATAATTATCAAAAACAACTCTGATATTGCCTTGGGATGATTTGAGCCCCATCCAGCATCCCTTTTTCTGGCAGACTTTTGTCACCACCGCTTTAAAAGTGCAAGGAGTGGATTTAAATTTTTCAAAATTCGAAACAATATGATTTAGGGTGTGGGAGCTTTTTCCCTGAATGGCCTTACCGTAAAATGATTTTGATTTTGGTGTGCCACTGACTTTTTCTGCATGATCACTGCCAGAGGCAAAAGCTGAACTAAAACTTATGGCAATTAGAATACAGAATATATTGCAAATAGATTTCATAAAATTTCTCCTGAACTCATAATCCCATAACCACAGGTCCATGGCCATGACGAAGGTAGTCAATAGAGTACTCCCTACAAAGTAGGGCATTTCCAGTTGTGCACTGGAATATCTTGTTCTTGGTAAGAGTAGTACTCTTCGAGTAGCTCTTGGTACCTATGTCCATGAGTACTGATAAAGGCCTGTTGCCAGCTTGAGCCGTTTTGACCCGCAAGTGCTCGAGGCACCAGAACATCATCGAAGTAGCGCTCTAGGCAATGTCTGTGTACGCCTAGTTTTAACAGAGCATTTTTCGCTCCGGGGATAAAAATGTCCAGCATCGCCTTTTGAATATTGATTTCTTTTCCTCTCCATTTTATCTGGGCACTTAATCCATTTTTGCACGCACCATAAAAATTCTCTCTGGCAGTTTCAAAGGGAATTTCATCCCATAAAGGGGTATCGTGATCGACTAAGAAATGAGTCAGTCCAATATAGAAGGCCATATTAGCAACCATATCAGTAGTTGTTGGTCCGGATGGAGGAACACGGTGTTCAATGCGAAGGTGCGGGACACCCTCATTGTTAAATCCAAGAATAGGTCTATTCCATCTCCAAATGGTACCATTATGAAGTCTTAAATGGGCAAGCCTACTGGGCTCATCATCTAATAGCTCTGGTAGCAGTGGGGGATAACCATCTAGGTTATCTAAGAAAAGTTCAAATAGTGATTCTTTGACATAGCCATTGCCAAGAGTCACTCGAGTCGCCCACCTGCCTTCTTTTCTTTTATAGTTCTTTGTACATATTGATTGTTCAAAGATAGGAATCCTTGTTTCACTCCAAAGATCTTTCCCAAAAAGAAAAGGAGAGTTAGCACAAATGGCGGCCATAAAAGGAGAGGCAAGAATCGAGCAATTATAAAAATCACGGGCCTTTTCTTGGGGAACTTGCAGATGAATTTGAAAACTTGTAGCAGCTGCTTCTAACATTATGCTTTTAAAGCTTTCAGAAATTTCTTCACGCCCCTTAATTTCTAATTTAAATTCATTTTCTCGTCTAAAATCTAAAATTCTTTTATTAAGAGCAAAGTATCGTTTATTAGGATAGAGGTGATCAAGAGAGAGCATATTTTTTCTAAGAGTAGGTAGACTTCCTATACTTAGTGCCCTGCTATTATATTCTTTTGCACTTAATTGTATTTTCTTCCAAGTATCTTCAATATTTTGATGGAAATGATTAAAAACATTTCCCTGGAGTGGAAGCGGATCTGTATTGATTTCGAAATTAAATTTAGATATTTCGGGGACTACTAGTGGATCACTCAAGTCATTCAAGAAGGGCTCAGCAACTGGTGAAGGCAAAAAATCTTGATCTACAAGCCAAGCCTCAATTTCTAGGCCACACATTGGGGTTTCAAATTTTTCAAATGAATTATTTTGAAAAAGCCCCATCAGTATTTTGGTTTCATTTCTCAATCTTTCTGCGAACACCTTTTCATCATTGTCACTAAAGTGCTTTCCTTTTATCTCTCTACCCAAGGAGTCCCCCACAGTTGTAAAACTTAGATCATTAAAGTGATGCTATATTGCCCGAGAGGCCAATTGCATGACGAGCGTCAGCAATAAGCCTAATCATTTGATCTTCGGGTCTCTAGCTGAAAAATGCTGAATTGCCTGCATAATTTCTGGGTAATCTCAAATTTAGAAAAATTAAAAGGGCAGATACTTCTCTAAGGTATTAAAATTATATATACGGCTGCAAAAAGTCTTCTGTTTCCATGATCTGGATCAATGATTTGGGGGTTAAGGCCAGGTAGTATTTAAAGTGAAATCTGGGTCAATAATAAGGATAAAGACTATGAGTGATTTAATGAAAAATAGAGAAATGGCCCTTGAAAATGTTTTCTTCAGGGATCTGGATCGTAAAATTTTACAAGACTTACAAGATGAAAATGAGAAAGAAGTTCTCTCAAAGCTTAGTGGAATAGACGATTCAGTACATATTGAGCAAATTTTTTCCATGGGCATCAGAGCGCAAACTATTGTTGCTCTAGGTTATATACCCTTTATTGCTGTTGCATGGGCAGATGGTGCAGTTGAAAAAAAGGAGAGAAATCTTATTGCTTCAAAAATTAAAGTGGAGCGATCAGATCACCAAGCTATGATACTAGGGCTTGTAGATAGATGGCTTGCGAGAGATAACCACGATGAGCTTCTTGAGGTGTGGAGAGATTATCTAAAAGGGTATAAATCTACCAAAGGTCCAGATGCTTTTAATAGTATGAAGGCAGATGTTCTAGAGTTCTCACACTTAGTGGCCAAGTCAGCAGGAGGCTTATTTGGAATTGGCAGCGAGACTGGTTCTGAGAAAGAATTGATTAAAAGACTAAATAACTACTTTAACGAAATATAGAATTGGAGTTGTCATGAGTGGACAAATGGAAGTTGATAAAATTTTAGGCTCCTTAAAAGAAAAAAGAGAGCAGGTCGTAAACAGAATAAATGCCCTACAAAAAGATAGAAGAAGAAAGGGCGGTCCTATTTCCCCTGACTTTGCTGAACAGGTCGTCGAAGTTGAAAATGATGAAGTCGTAGATGCAATAGATGATTTGGAAAGACGAGAGTTAAGCCAAATTGATGAGGCCATAGCAAGAGTTAACAATGGCGATTATGGTATTTGTAGAAATTGTGGTGAGCAAATCCCTGAGAAAAGATTGATTGCACTACCAACTGCTTTTAATTGTATCAATTGCTCTAATTAGTAACCGATACCGAGGGTAAAGTGGAATCCTCCGAAGATGGACTTATTAATATTTGATAGGTTCACGATTAATCCTGGACCTGCATTTAGGCCGTATTCTTCGGAGAACCACTTGTAGCTAGCTGCTGATCTCAGTCCGTATGAGGTTTTGCCGTCTCTTAGCATTCTGTGTTGCCACTTGTATTGAATATTTTTATCAGCAATGACCTGTAGTCTGTAGGCCTGGAGAGATAGAACTGGGCCATTTTGAAATCTTTTTCCTAAAAAATACCAATCTGCATTTATAGCATGAGAGTTTACTTCTGCTCTTTCTGCGTAAGCACTAATATCATCTCGAAAGTCTTTACTTCCATATCGGTAGCCAAGGGTCATATTTTCTAAAATACCAACTTCCACACCCACTTGGGCATACTGGCTGTAATCAAAAAGAAAATTGATCCAATTGAGCTTCGGCGCAGGAGGCGCTGGTTCAACTGACTTTTTTTGGACAGTTTCTGATTTTTGGGTTTGGGGAGCCTCTTTTTTTGAGGACTGGTTCAATTTAACGGTCTCATTTGAAGGAATGCTTTTTTCCGCGAAGGCCGTCGGTAAAACGGCAATACAAATCAAAATCTTGAAAAGAGTGCTCAAAATACATCCTATTTTTAGGTTCTATAAACATGGCATAATATAATGATTCCAATATTTTAATCCAAAAAAATAGGGCACCCGGAAAAATTGATAGGGGTGAACAAGAAGTTTACACCTGAATTGAATCTTTATGAAAAAAATTTAGGGAGATAGGTGGGGGTTACGGCAGCTTATCCGCGTAACCCCTATGATTTTATTGTGTTATTTTTTCGGCAAGTGGAAGTTGATAGAATCCACCATGCTCGTGGGCATATTTATAAGTAATCATGCCGTAACCAGGGTGTGATTCGTTTTCAAGTGAAAATTCTCTTCCAAATTCAGCAGTTCCCCAAGAGTTTTTGAAGTAGTAGACACCTTTGTAAGTAAATTCTTTCTCTTCACCATTTTCCATTTTTACTTTAGTTGTCACTACTTTGTTGTCGTCATAACCTACTATCAAAATAGAGTGCCCAGCTGGGTGCTTGGGTGATTCGACAGCATCTTTTGATCCTGCTTCTGGATATCCTACGATTCCTTTAATCCAATTATTGTAGTCTCTACCAATAAGATACTTATCTGAGTATCTGTGGTTCCAAGCACCATAGTAAAATGTGATTCCAAGAGTTAGTGGAATACCCTGGCGAAGAAGGCCTTTAACTTGATAAGTGGAGTAAACGCTGTAATAGCCTCCGGTCATGATAAATTCTTGGTCTCTAAGTTGAGCTGCCTCTGTACGAGCATTGAGAAACTGGAGGTCATAGAACTTACTCTCTGGATTGGACAATTCTTGATCAGAGGTTTGAATCAGTTTTTCGTCTCTATGACCAAGTAGGCATGATTTATAAAAATTTGTGCCAGCGAATTCTTTTAATCTGTCACATCTTTCTTTTTGAAGAGGAAAGTTAGTGGTTTCTTTCCATTCCTGTCCTATATAAGGAAGACTGGATTCCATTGGAGAGCCGTAGCGCTTAAGTAAATTAAAATTTCTATAAGAGTGAGAGCCATCGCCAGTTTTTCCTTTCATGGCCAAATACTCAAGCCATTCCTCAGATAGGTCAACTGTGTTAGCAAACCCTCTTTTGATAACAAGCATTGATTCGGCCATTGCTGTAGCTGAAAAAATTGAACAGGTTCCTCTTGCAATTTGAGATTTAACAAGTGTTTGCTTTGAAATAAGAGAAGTTGTATCTGAGCTTGAAAGCTCGGCCATATCTTGTGGAAGACCCTCTAACCACAAATTTCTCGCCTCTAAGGGCCTTTGATCGTTCACAATAGGTGGCGTTAAGTGTTTGTAGGCAGGATCGAGGAAGGCGCCATCTTCTTCTCCGGCGTGGGCACTTAATCCGCTACAAGCGATTAAAATCGCCGCCAATTTGTACCATTTTGATTTCTGATTTGTTTTCATTTATTTCTCCGTAGTATTTAGCTTTCTATTTATGGTGGGGACAGTAGTCTAGAAACCCTCAGAGTGTAAAATTAGCGTGTCTTCTACCACCTTATTAGTTCTTCTAATGGCAGCACATGGTCATAAGACAGGTTTTCTAATCACTTGAAATCATAGATCTCTGAGCGGTGTTTTTCCCACCATGGGCCATTGTTATTCTTATAATGAAAAAAGAACATGATAACCATAAGTAAGATTCATAATAATCATCGATGTTTTTGTTGATTGGAACAGATAAAGCTCGCGTGCATTGACTCAAAACCATTAATGTTATATCCTGGTGCGGCTATGATTATATAACTCCAAATTCCCATTTAAACTCAAACAACAACATTTCTATGACCGCGGTCTTTTTTTAGGAGCTATCCATCATGAATATTTCTCACATCTTTTTTTTGAACTTCAGCAACATTATTTTCCCATGTGAGGGTGTTTATGCGATTAAAGCGGTTACTAGTAATATTATTTTCTTGGAGCTTAATTGACCTAAGACGGGTCTATGGATTAGGGACTTCGACTTCTACCCACCACAAAAGTGGAATGTCATCCCGAAAGAGAAAAAGAAGGACCAAGAGAAAATATAAAAACTCAAAATATACCAAGAGAAATCATTATAGAGTAAAGCATTTCAAATATTCTTCTAGTAGGCCCAAGGCCCATAGGAATTTGAATCAGAAATCACTTCGAATGATGTATAAGAATTTGGCCTAGGCCTTATTAGATTTTAAATCTCTAGAGTCGAGGTGTGTTGTCTTTTTTAAGTGAATGTAAAAATAGGCGGCGCCTGCAATAAATGCGGCGGCAGATAACAAACAAAGTTGTTTAAAGCTATAGCTTGTAATCATCAAACTGCCCACAACAGCGCCTAAAGCTCCACAAATGTGGGTTAACCCAACTCTGGAGGCCGCAACACCTCTAACCTCTGAAGGGGCCACTGATCTGTGGAACATGGCCTTTATCCCTGGCAGGCTAAAGGGGATTAGAAAATTAAACACGGTATAGATAAAAATAAAGGAATGAATATTAGTGGTGTAAGCAAGCAATATAAATAGCGGACCATAGCTGGCCCTAACCCAAAATAATCCATTATCTGATAGGGATTTACCACGTTTACTTAAGTGGGAGTTATAGCGAGACGCTACTATAGAAACAATATATTGAAGTATGAAAGTAAGAGCAATATAGAAGTCACTTGCATTAAAATATTTTTTTATGACTACTATCCAAATACCATTGAAAATATAGACGGCGAAAGCACCAAATAGTTGAGCAATAGAGAGGTTGAAAAGCTTTGGCCTAAATATAAGTGAATAGGAAGCCTTTGAAACTTCTTTGGTATGATGACCAGTTTGCGCTAGTTTTGTAACTAAAAGGGCGGAGGCGATAAATGTGGCAGCGTCTATAATGAATGCCCATTCAAATCCAAGTGAACTCGAAACAATAAAGGCCATGCCATAGCCAAGAAGCTTTCCAATGTGGGCACCATTTTCACAATGAGATAGTAGATAAATCCGGTAGTGGTTATCACCCTTTGAATCTTCTACGGCCTTAGAGACTAAGCTTTCAAAGTAGGAGTTTTGCAAATTTCCAAAAAATGCCATAAAAAATGTGGCCAAGTAAGAGCCTAAAACGGGATGAGTTTTAATAAAGGCGAGTGGAATAATCGCCGCAATGGCCATAAGTATATCGAGGCCAATATATCCAGTCTTATCGTTTTTAAATAGATTGAGCCTTGGTCCAATATAACCACTTAGTAGCCCAACAATGGCAATAATCGCCCATTGCAGGCCTACATGGCTCACATTTTGTGTTGATTTGTAGATAAATAATGGAATGGCATAATTAGAAAATGAACTTCCAAATGAACTTAGAAGTTTTGAATAAAAAATAGGTTTAGTCCACCTAGAATTTGTCATTGAAGCTTCTCACGCGGATAGGCCATATCGACTATACTAAACACTCTAAGCTCAAGATCCTCATTTACATTTTGTGGGATTCTCGATGTATCATTCATATTTCTTTGGGCCCGCATAAAGTTCCAAAGCTGTCTTATCAAAACTTTTCTTTGCTTTATTTGATCTTTGGTAAAGTAGTCTATCATAAATCCATCACTGTAGCTGTCGACCCAATTTTGTTTTAGAGTTGTGGGCATTTGTGACAAGTCTGGTTTTTGAGTAAATATCCTATCGAAGACAGAAACTTTTCTCTTGGTATAGGCATCACTATGTCTAAAAAAGACATTTTGTGATCTTTCAAAATTAACAATATAGTTTTCGTAAGGGTCTTTTATGACCACGCCTTTTTTGACGAAATGATTGAGGTGACAGATCACTTCACTGTGCTTAGGAGTGGGGAAAAAATTGAGTATATCACCCAAGGATCTTTTTACCTTTAAAATATTCCAAAGATCAAAAACAAGATCAGTTTCTAAAATTGTTTTTTCTTCATTTGCCTCGAGGTATTTTATTTGTGGTAGCGAGTGCTCAGTCTCTTGAATAATTCTTCCTATACTGATTCCAAAAATTCTACACAATTCGCCCAGCTCTTCGATGGTTAAGGCCTTTTGTCCATTGAGAAGACGGTTAACTGAGCTAAGGGGACGGTCCATCATCTCAGCTAGCTTTTTTTGATTAATACCGGCCTCTGAAAGCTTTCTTCTAACGGTTGAAAGGATCTCTTGTTGCATAACTGTTTCAATTCCCAAATGTTGCAGTAAATGTACTGGTTACTAGGTGAAATATTCCAAAAAACGGGAAAAATCAATAGTTTTGGAAAAATATCCCAAATAATGTTGACGTTATTCTCTCAAAGTGATGTTTTTCATTCATATTAACTAAAGAAAAAAGTAATTATTTCATTTTGAGAAGGGTGGGAATATGAATGGAAATGGTAATGAAGATATTTAATTCTAGGTATTTAGAGATTATAGATATGGGTAATGGAGACTTATAAATAAATTAAAAAAAAGGCCCAACTTCGCATCCTGCAAGATTGGAAGTTAGGCCTTTGCAATAACGTGGAATGATCGGGTCATCCACATGTATTCAGAGATAGCGTTCATTTCTGAAAAAATCAAGTGCTGACCTCATCTTCCTAACAATTTTTCCGTAGGAGGATTTTTACAATGAAAAAACTATTGATTTTGTGCCTAGCTATAGGTGCAGGGGAGGCCTTTGCCATTCCCTCAGGATTTACCTCAGATTGTGGGGCCTTAACAGGAATTAACAATCAAACCAACTCAACGCTCGTTAGAGATCACAAGTCTTGTCAGAAGGTTTGGGTTTTACCTCCAACTTCTGGTCGCGCTAATTTGTCCCATTTTACAGCTGGAGGTAATTTAGGTTTTTGTAAAACCATGAAGAGCTTGCAGTCTAGCACCTACCGTATTGTTGAGAGGATGAAGCGCTATACAGTAGAAATTGATGCCATGACACCAGGGCTTAATCATGCCAGAAAAAAATTGATGAAAGAAAGGAAGAAGGCAGCTAAGTATGAGGCCGAACATAAAGAGGCCTTGTCTCAAATGAGATCGCTTACCTCTCATCTTGAAGGCCTTGAAATGCAAATCGAGAAAAATACAGAGCTTAGTATGAATTGTGGAAGTGATGCTGAGCTATGTGAGAGATTACATGAAGAGTACAGATCACTTAAACTTGAGAGGAGATCTACTTATGTTGAGCTAAGAGAGTTTAGAAGTGAGCACCACGATATTGTGAGAAGCTTCGAGAAGGCCCAGCGTAAAGTGGAACTTGCTCAGCAAAACTTAAATACTGTTTTAGAAGTCATTCAATTAAAAGAAACAGAGCAACTTAAACTTTTGACACTAGTCCAAGGGGCATATCAAACTTATGCTAATATGGAAGGTGGGTTTGCCCATATCGACTATGATTCTGGTTGGGAGCAAAATGTAAAGTGGCTTGAAAACCGCTATCCCCAGTATCAATTTGAAATGATTCGCACTAAAGGTGCCCGCATTCATGCACAGCTTACAGGTGCAACTAATAAGGCAGCTTTTCTTAGCTCTTTGTCATCTATTCTTGATTACACCATTCAAGGACTTAACTACCTTCCATATGGAGATGCACCAAGTGAAAATGTACATGCATCTCTTCCTTCACATCTTGTGGGCGCAATCAGGCTTAGCTTAGTTGGGGCGTGTCCTCTTTATTACAAAGACTTTCTGGACGAAGGGGATATCTTAACTGCCAATCCCAATGTATCCACAAACGTAGTTTTTGGGATTACTGCCAGCTATCAGTATCCAGTTAATTATCGATTCAATATGACTGCTAGCTATAATCTCTACAAATTCTACCAACGAATGGTTACTTCAAAATCGAAATCAAGGTTTTTTAGTCGAAAGAACTGGACTGAAATTTCAGAAACGAATTTAAAGAAGGATTCATTTTTTATTAATTGGGAGGTTGAAGACCCAGATAGTACTTTCTCATCTAAGCAAAGGATGAGTATGCAAAAAGAGATTAAACAAGATTTAATGTCGAGAGTTCTGACAATGGCCGCTGAGCCGGTATCGGTCCCTGCTGCTGCAGATGTTGAACCTCTGCCTATTCCCGTTACAAATGGAGCGATGATTTTTGCTCATGGTGTGAGCCAAACTTGTGGAAGCATGAGTATTTGGTGCAAAGGAATTTCTTGGGCATTAAAGGGAGTTGCTGGATCTTTTGGATCTGCTAGTAGTGCAACTAACTACATGAGTAAACAAGATTATACAGCTGAAGAAAAATGGGGTGTCAATCAATCTACTTGGATTGGTGGGACTACAACATTTTTAAATAAGTAAACTAAAACCCTGGGAGGAGAAATCCTCCCTTTTTAAATGAGGGAGTAAGAAGTGAAATTTTTAATAGTATTATTTTTAATTATAGAAACCGCGATGGCCGTGACCATTGAGGGCGATTACAGTGACTATCAAGTGAATGAACAATTATCGGGAAGAATGGAACGCTCAAAATTTGATGTTACAGGAAGCATGAAAGAGATTCCTTTAACAAGTTGCTCAAAATTTGAGCAAGATATCAAGAAGGCCTTGAGGCCATTTAATAATTGTCCCAGTTGTGGTCATTCAAATTTACATTATTTTATCGATCCAATTAGATTTGGAGAAAAATACTACCCTAAAAATGATGATGATATTCTTCAGATATGGTCTTTTTGGGTAGGAGAAAAAAGACTTGAAAATGATCAAGCTTACCGAGTAAATAACCTTGAAATTGAAAGTGATCTGGACTCATACACTGAGAAGTTGAAGTCTTTTCTAGCAGATGACTATGTTTCGCGCATTAAACACTCTGAAGGAGATCTAATATCTGGTGACAGGGCCTTTACCTGTGATCTTATATCGAAAAAAATTAATGTGAAATTACACCTTACAAGAAGGTATCATTTTGAAGATAAGGTTAGTGACGAGCATGCTGTGCTGGTAAGCCAGTTGTCTAAAAAATTGTCACAGCTCCTGGTTGCGAAAAAAGGAAACAACCTGCTGAAAGCGGCCTTAATTGGTCATGAGTTAGGCAAATTTATTGACCACCATCCAGAGGTTCTCTCATTTAAGGATAGTTTCTCTACTCTTTTTGAGAAGCTTACTTATGAAAAAGATTTAAAGCTTGAAGCGAAGGTTTTTTCCAACTGGCGGGAGTTAAAAAAATCTATTTATCCGGTAAAGACCATTGAAAAAGACATTGAGCAGATATGGACACATAACGGAGAGGTTTACGATGAAGATTATTAAACACCCCGGATCCAAAACCTTGGTTTTATTTCTGGTCTTAATATGGGGCTGTGGAAAAGAGAGCACTGGAGTAGGAGGTAGTGGGGTGTCGCCTTTAGGGAAGGCCCCCAATTTGGCCGCTCCTAATAAAGAGGCACTGGAGTGCTTAAGAAATAGGTTTGAACAAAATTTTGATATTGCAGAAGATAATTACCAGGCGGTAGCTCACTGGTTTTACAAAACCGGAAAGGGCTGTAAGGCTTCTGAGGTGGAAATCACTGAATTGTTAAAGGAGCGGAAGTGAAAACTAAAATTACATGTATTTTACTCCTTTTAGGAGCAGGTCTTGGGGTTAAGCATTATTTTTTGAAGTCAAAGATGATTAGTAGGGTGCAAATGAAAAATATAAATATTGAAAAAATAGGGCCAGTTGAGCGCAAGGTTTTAGCAAAGTCTGTGAAGGCCCAGGTGGCTGCTGAAAATTTGGAAAGGCCTCAAAAAAAACAGGTGGGACCGAGCTCATCTGTTACGGCAGCATTTGAGGCGATAACGGCCATTAACTTAGAAATTGCTGAAAAGTTTGGCGATGCAAAAGGGCACATTGTGGCAAAGAGTGACGCAGAAAAGTCTGAATTACAGGAGCTTCTTAGGAAACAAGCGAGAATTGTAAATGAGTTGAATTAACTTTAATTGACAAATGAAAGGCCTTTGATAATCTCCCTGCTATGTCAGAAAAAGAAAATTTAGATTTTACAGACCAGATTGAGCAAGCTGACTGGGCAATGCTCAAACCACATGTTCGGCGCGACGCTTTAGTAGTGGTTTCTAAAGACTTAGAATTAAAGGAAGTGGCGCTTTCTGTGGCCAAAGATGAGAGTGATAAAGTGAAATACTGGCTGGAGTGTGGGCTCATTTACAAACCCACTGAAGAAAATGTGGCCTTATGGGACCAAAACAAACATCAAAAAATGGCAAATTTTTTAATTGTTAGTCCCTTTGTTCTAATCCAGCTACTGTAGCTCCAATCTCTACTTGAAACTTTAATCTACACAGGTATAAATGCCCTATGGGACTTAGACACTCGCTTTGGAAAAACGTCATTGCTATCGTTATCATCTTGCTAACAGTTGGTTATATAACCTATGTCTATTCTCCTTGTCCCGAGGGAGAGTTCATTCACTCGGCAAATCAATTAGACAAATGGTGCTTGGCCAAAAGTGATAGTGGAGAGCTTGTAAAGCACGGGCCATGGGTTTCTCTTTATGAAGATGGTGGACTCAGAGAAAGAGGTGAGTATCTAAATGGACTCAAAGATGGGCACTGGGTTTATTGGTATAAAAATGGTCGCAAAAAACTTGAAGGCAATCTTAAGGCCGGAAAGCGAGATGGCCGTTGGAGTGAGTGGGATATAAAAGGCCAGAAATTTTAGCCCCATGAGCTAAGGCCAATGTGGATACTTGTAAGTTTTATATTCAAATACTTCATCAGATCCAGCAGGGTCGGTCATAAAAGAATTTTTAATAAATATAAAGCCTGCCTTTTCTAAGCTGATATTTGCTGCAAAATTTTGAACTCTAGCACCCGATGTAATGGGTTTTTGTGAACAGTTCTTCATAATATAGCTAACTGCAACGGGAATGATTTTTGCCATCAGCCCTTGGCCTCTATGCTTTTTAAAAAGGCCAAATCCTAGATTGATAGTTTCTTTGTCCTCTTTATCAATAATTGATACCCATCCAACCCCTTGACCTTGGATTCTCACTGATTTTATAAAAATCTTATAGGCTTGAGTCTTCTTGTTCTGCTCTTCAGTCGAGAGTTGATCGAATGGGATAATTGGCGAGCCTGGTTCACCATCACCATCACCACGGTAACTTTCATACTGTTGAAGAACATCATTTTCGCTAGGTACAGCTAATACAATATCCATTTGAAAATAGTAACAATCTTTTTTTATTTGGGAAATGTCTAATTTCCAACAATAAAGATCTAATTCTGGCAATACTTAATCAATTTGACAGAAATAATTACAAACAGGTTTAAAAATTCTCAAATTAAGTTATGTTGTGCAGGCACTAGGATAAAAGAGGTTAGGATCATTGAAAAAATTACACTTATACACAATCGTGGTAAGCGCATTGCTTTGTTTTTCTGTAAGCGCCAAAAATCACAAATTAAAAATATTAGAGAATTTAGTTATTTCAGAAATAGCTAAGGTTTATGATCAAAGGCCAGAGGTTTTTGAGGGCGCTGACGAAAAAGATGGATTGGTTCTCACCTATCTTCCTTCAAGGCTAGATCTTTTGATGGCCGATTTGGTTGACCAACTCTATTTGATGCTTTCAAACCACAAAATGATTCAGAGAAAGGAGTGGGTAAAAGCTATTGTTGGTGAAAACCCGATAGCAAATTTCCCAAGACTCTTAAGCAAAATTAGAAGCCTCAAGAAAAAAGAAAATAGGAAATTTTTCAGAGTACTTAATAACAATTGGATAGTGCAAGATTATAGTATTTATGGTCATGCTTATCCATTTAAGGTGAATCTAATTAGAAAACAGCGAGCCTTGAAGATCAAAAGAAACCCTATGGTTCACAAGTTTAATATCATTTCCTCTGATCCTGAGAGCATTTACTTTTTAAGATACTTTAGGGGAAAAATATCTAGCCCATTTCCAACTAAAAGACTTACAGTCACCAAAATGAAATATCTTTCTAAAAAAGAAATCAAAGCGCATAGGGAAATTTATTATACAAAATATCTAAAAGATCTAGACAAGCAAGATATTTTACTTTCGAATGCATTTTACAATTCAGTAAAATTAAAAGTGGTTTCGAGTAATAGGCCTTCTGCAAAGGTTGCTCATAAAATTAAACCTGAGAAGACTAATTCTAAAATAATTAAGAATCACTTAGTACCACTTTATAATGCAATCCATGCAGCTCCCTACAAAATTGATTTGATGGCATTTATTACCAGCGAATTTAAGGAAGATCATCCTGGAATTCCCATTCCAAGTGATGGAAGTAGGTATTATTTTACCAAGGTTTTTCTTTATGAGAATTTGGGAACGATTGAGGATCTTGTCAAAGAATATACTTATAAGAGCTTACTTTTGTCACAGGAAAATGATGAAGTCATTTTGAAATTGAGAAAGTGGGTATTGAATAATAACAGGTTAGTTTTTAAAAAGTTGAAATCCTATAATAGGATTCACCCTGCAAATAAGGTTAAGCTTAGTTTTAAAAAAGGGAAAAAGCCTAAAAGATATGAAGTTATTGATGAGTACCATAAGTTAGAGTTAATAATGCCAAATGCTCCTTGGATGAAAGATCTTAAGGAGACAATCCTTGGTAGGAAAGGTCATCCCATTGTATTAGGTAAAAATAGTTTTGGTCGTTTTATTTTTCAGGTGGGAAGAGTTGCTAAAAAAATACTTGCCATTGAAAATGTAGCAGGAACGGCTGCGAGCCTTGTTATTTCACTTACAACTGGAAATGTAATGGTTGGATCTATGGCCAATGTTTTAATAAGGGATACTATTCATACTTTACGTCATGGAAAAAAGTTTAAAGATGGATTTAAGGGCACCCCTGCAGATTTGGCGAAATCTCTTGTATCCTATGCTCCTTGGATCCCTGGTCACTATTTTAAATTGTTCTCGGTTGGCATTCTTGAGGGGACTGTACAAGGAATACTTACTGGTCAAAATGTTTTAACTTCAGCAGTTGTTGGCGGGACATTAGAAGTGGTCGAAGGACTTCTGCCTACAGCGATCGGTAAACCAACAATAAAAATTGATTTAGATAATCCCACCACAAGGCAAATCATTTCAAGTGTGGCCTTAGAGGTTGGGCACAATATGGTTAGAAAAGGAGCGCAGGGAGCTGTCGTGGCCCTCTTGACTAATGAGGAGGTTGCAAAAGGTTTCAAAAAAGGTGCAATCTATGGTGCAGCTGAAAGTTCTATGAAGATAGTTTTATTTGGAATTAGAGTTAATCCTCTTGATTATATTTCAGAAGAAGATTTAGAGGCAGAGTTAGAGCTTGAGAATGCATTTCAAAATTATGAAGGAGTTGGAGAGTACAATATTACTGTGGAAGATATCTTAGACTCTGAGTGGAGAGTTGAAACAGATATATTTGGCATTACCATGAAGCTTAATGGTGGAAGAGCCTATACTGGACCTGGCTTTGTTTCTCTAGCTGATGATTCAGATATTGTTGATATAGATACAGTTACTCATGAAGGAAGCCATATTGAACTACAAGATTCGGGGCTTTTTACTTTTTACTATAATTGGGGAACCATGGCCGCTGTTGAAGGTACCTATGGGGATTCAGTTGGCGGTGATAATATTTATGAAAATTACCGCGGTGACGACCCATATGGTGTATGGAATGATGCCTATGCACCTGATTATAATCCAAAAGATGTTTTAGTCCATACAGGCTTTGAAAGGAATCTACCTGGGGTACTCGTGCATAGTTCACTTGATGGAGATCAAGAAATCGAAAGACAATCTGACTTTAAAGAGAGAGTGGAAGAATTATTCACCCCTCTTGTCATGGAACAATTGCTTAAATACTCACGCAGCCATACTTTTCAAGGTTTTACATTTATCGGATATATCGATTGAAAGGCTGCCAATAGTTTAATTCTATGTTAGGATTTATTGGTAAACTTTTTAGGGTATAGCTATGTTAGTGAAGATCGTTTTTCCTTTGCTTTTTATTGGGAGTCTTTTGGCCAGCCAATCAAAAGAGACCAGTGCTTTTCACCAAATGGTGGAAAAATTGATTGCAAAGTTTTCAGCACCCACTATAAGTGTTCGCAAGTTAAGAGCATTAATTAACAGCAAAGAATTTCATGAAAAATATATTTTAATAGATACTCGTGAACCAAATGAGTTTAAAGTTTCACACCTTTCAGGTGCTAAACATGGTGGATACGAAGATTTCGATTTGAAATCTCTAAAGCCACTTTTGGACAAATCGAAAGTGATCATTGTTTACTGCTCTCTAGGTTACAGAAGTGGTGTCATTGCAAAAGATCTTATTAAGGCCGGTTACAGTGTTAAAAACCTCTCTGGAGGTATTTTTGAATGGGTAAACAGTAAGTTTTCTGTAGTAGATCAAGCAGGGGATAAAACCAATAAAATTCACGGCTACAATAGGCTTTGGGGAAAGTGGCTCACTCATGGAGAGGTTGTTTACTAAATATGAAGTGGGAATCAATCAGGCTCTTTGCCTTTATCTCTACATTTAGCATTTTCTCTATATTAGAATATTTTTTCCCTTGGAGAAAAAGAGAGCTATCACGCCTTTCAAGATGGCCGTCTAATCTTTTACTTATTTTAGTAAACTCACTGACATTAAGACTTCTTCTGGGAGCTGGAAGTGTGGGGATGGCACTCGTGGTTACTGCTAAAAAGTGGGGAGTGGTTCATCTTCTAAAGCTGACTCCCTCACTATCAGTTGATATTGCTCTCATTATTTTCTTTGATTTGGCCATTTACCTCCAACACCTGGCCAGCCACCTTATTGCTCCCTTGTGGAGGCTTCACAGGGTTCATCACACTGATCCTGACTTAGATGTGACAAGTGCTCTTCGCTTTCACCCGCTCGAGATACTACTATCAATGATGTTCAAGTTTTTGCTGATTGTGATATCGGGAGCTTCTGTTAGATCAGTTGTATTATTTGAAGTAGTGCTTAGCTCAATGGCGATCTTTAACCACTCCAATATAGTTATCCCTGAGAGGTTTGAAAGCCTCCTCCGAAAGCTATTTGTGACCCCTCAAATGCATATCATTCATCACTCTGTTGAGAAGACCGAGTCGGATACAAATTTTGGTTTTAACCTTTCAATTTGGGATCGATTATTCAAGACTTACCAAGAATCATTTGATTCGAGTGGAGTCATTGGCCAGCAGAAATTTAGACTGGCAAGTGACCAAAAGTTAACTAGTTTGTTAACTCAACCTTTTAAAAAATAAAAAGGCCCAACAAATGCTGGACCTTGGTTGTATAATTTAGTTTTGTTATTACCAGCGTGAAGATTTGCAATCAAAATCAACTGTACCACCCATGTGATCACCAGATTGAAAAACGTAGTGAGCAGAAAAACTTTTCTCCTCTCCACCTTTAGGCTCTTCATATTTTTCTACTGCTAGGTATCCCCACATGCCACCACCGTCTGTACTGTTGGAAGCAGTTGAATCATAATCTTCAAATTTTGAATGATTCTTATATACTCTAGCTTTGTATTTTGCTTTTGCTTTCATTTTTTTGATGTTGAAGATTGAGTAGTAGTCGTCAGATCTACCGATCTTGTCATCCCCATCAAAGTTGTTTCTTACGGCCACGTGACCCACAACATTTTTGAGTACTCTATTTCCTGATTCATCTTCATCGTCTCTAAAATCGATTCTAGCTGCAACTGGAAGCTTTGCTCCACCTTGTCTTGCTTCACTTTTTGAGATGCATGTTACTGTGGCCGAAAAGGCTTGTGTCATTGATGATATAGCAATTATTAATGCAAGTTTTTTCAAAATAATTCTCCCGTTTTGATGTAATGCACCAATAGCTACTAAATGATCTTAGATCTTAAAAGGGGATTGAAATTTTTTCAATTTAATGGGTGAAAATCTTGAGGCAATGAATGCGATTTATCGAAATTCTGATGTTCCATCAGTTCCAAAACCAAAGTGAGAACACGTTCCAAAAGAAGCTGTGAATTAATTACCTTGGCCGGAACTTAGGTTCTAACTGTAGAACGATTGTTCTTTTGAAGTTCTTTCTTTCTAAGACGAATAATCTTAGGAGTCACCTCAATCCATTCGTCACTATCGATCCAATCCATGGCCCACTCCAGAGTTCTCTCTTGGATGGGAGGAAGGATGATATTCACATCTTTACCGGCAGTTCTCATACTTGATAAGTGTTTTTCCCTGACGCAATTTACATTGAGGTCATTTGTTTTGGTACTCTCACCAATAACCTGTCCTTCATAAACCTTTTCACCTGGTTTGATGAATTGTCTGCCTGTGGAGAGAAGATTGAATAGAGCATAAGGAGTGGCCTTGCCCGCTCTGTCAGATATGATTGCTCCATTTTGTCTCGCGAGCATATCTCCAACGTAGGGTCTATAACCTAAAAACTGTGATGACATAATGCCTTCACCTTTTGTGTCGGTTAAAAATTGGCCGCGATATCCAATAAGTCCTCTGGAAGGACATTCAAATTCTAATCTTGTTCTGTCTTCACCAATTGGAATAAGGCCTTTCATTAAGCCCTTTCTTTTGGCCAGTGCTTCAGTTACAGCTCCTACGTCACAACTGGGTACGTCAATGACCACTTGTTCAAATGGTTCACATTTTGTACCGTCGATTTCTTGAAACAAAACCTTTGGTCTTGCCAGCATGAGCTCAAAGCCGGACCTTCTTACTTGTTCAAAAACAATAGCAAGTTGTAATTCACCCCTGCCTTTAAGTTCGAATTCTTTTGGATCATTTCCAGGACTATATTTCAAGGCCACGTTGTGGCGACAAGCATTTTGGAGAAAATCTTCCAGCTTTCTACTTGTGAGATATTCGCCATCAAGGCCTGAGTTTGGCGATGTATTTACTGAAACAGTAATTGAAACAGTTGGTGGGTCAATTTCAATTCTTGGTAGTGGAGTAGGGTCTTCCGGAGAAGTTAAACTATCTCCAATCAAAGCATGTTCGATGCCGGCAACAATGGCAATTTCACCGGCCCTAGCTTCATCTACTTCTATTGTTCCAAGTGCATCATAAATTTGAATATTGGATACTTTATAAGTTTTATTTTTACCGTCTTTATTACAGTGAACGTATTGAGAATGTTTTTTGACAACACCTCTTTGAATTCTACCAATAAGCTGGGCACCTAAATAGGAGCAGTAGGTAAGATTTGTAACCAAAAGCTGAAGGTTCTCACCTGTTTGAACTTTAGGAGCAGGAAAAAAATCTGATATCATAAAGTCTAAAAGTGGGTGAAGATTGGTATTTTCATCTTGAAGAGCGACTTTTGCATAGCCTTCTTTTGCAGAGGCAAAGTAAATAGGCACATCAAGGTCATAATCATCTTTATCAAGCATTGTCACAAGATCGAGAAACAAGTCTTCGATTTCGCCGATTACTTCTGAAATTCTCTCATCTGGGCGATCGATTTTATTGATGACCACACCAATTTTCAGGTCTTGTTCAAGGGCCTTGGATAACACAAAGCGAGTTTGGGGAAGACAACCTTCTGAGGCATCAACCAAAAGTAGGATCCCGTCCACCATCATCAAAGATCGTTCAACTTCACCACCGAAATCGGCATGACCCGGGGTGTCTAAGAGGTTGATCTTGTAATCTTTCCACTTAAAAGCGCAGTTTTTTGCCGTAATGGTAATACCACGTTCTTTTTCGATTTCACCTGAATCCATGATTCGGTCTACAATCTCTGCCCTCTCATCAAAGGTCTGAGACTGCTTTAAAATAGCGTCAACTAGTGTGGTTTTACCATGGTCAACATGCGCCACAATAGCGATATTCTTCATTTTCTTAACTTGTGTTTCCATGGACCACATACTCGTATATTTACTGACACAAATCAAGGGCAAATTTCATTACGCACAGCTTTAGCGAACCTGTTTTATCGAGCATCCCTTGGTGAGATGTTGAAAAATTATTTTTGGCCTTGGGGGCAGAGATCAAGCAGGGGGCCCGTTCACGGGTAAGAATCAAGTTAAATGGAGTATTTGCCGTTTTTCATAGACCTCATCCTGAAAAAGTCACGGATCAGGGGGCAGCAAAATCTGTAAGAAAATTTTTAAAATGATCAGGTGTCTTTGAAGACTTGGAGGATACCGATACTTAAATACAAGGGATTTTTGGCCAAGGATACGCATGGGAGAAAAAAGACATTTGATTGTTTCAAAAATTTCACAGATTCAAGGTGTAAGTATGAATGATTGGATCAATAAGGAAGTAGGCTAGCGCATGCCTATGATATAAAAATTCAATTTTCAAAAATCAAATAAAGCTTCCTTTTCCAAAATGGCCGTGGAAATAGCGGCCTAGCTTAATTTACTTTTCCTCGGTGCTTGCGCGTGCCGGTTATCCCTATCATTTTCGAGATCCAAAAAAGACAGTTTTGTGGTATGTCCTTAACTCTGGACTTGACTCATTTATTGAAAAGGCAGAGAGCAAATGGAGTAGGGAATAAATCAAAAGATCTCTCAATATACAGCCAAGCTGAAGTTTTTGTAGACGATACATACAGGATGATTCAAGAGATATTCTCACAAGAGTAGTTGACGAATACTTAACAAGCATCTTACTTCTCTACTATTTCAGTACCGTTGGCACCATGCTCTTATTTTTTAATAAAAAAGTACTGAATCTGCTGCTCAGCTCTGTTTGACTTACTCAGTATAATTCTGGAAAATTCCCCAGACTATTTCTGAGGGAAGTTCGTGCAAAAGATCCTTTTTTTGTTTCTATCATTTTCTTTGACCGCAAGTGAGGTCACTCAAATTCACTTGGGGGGAAATTCATCTTGTTACAATGTCTTTGATAAGAAAATTGGGGAAAGTAAACTTCACTGCGCGGGAATTAAAAAATTTGGACATGAAATTCCTCCCCATGGAATCATTAATTTTGATACCATTGCCATTGCAGCTCGGCACTCATGTGGCATTAGTCAAAAAAAGGCATATTGCTGGGGGGACAATACACACCATCAAACTGAGGTGCCCAAAGGAATTAAAAATGTAACCCATATAACAGTGGGAAAAAATTATTCATGTGCTGTTCAAAACTCAAAAAAAGTTGAATGTTGGGGCAGTGGCTCGCCATTAAAAGGACAAGAAAGCTTTGAGAAAGTCCATCAGATAAAAAGTGGTCGGGCCCATATTTGTATAAGATATACGCAAAAATCACAAAACCGTGTCACTTGCTTTGGAAATAACCGATATGGCCAACTGGCTATTCCCATGGACCTTACAAATCCCATAAAGCTGGATTCAGGTGGCAATCATAGCTGTCTTATTGATGAAATGGAAAAAGGGTCAAAGTATGTGTTGAAATGTTGGGGGCAAAGCAAATTCTCACAATTAAATGCTCCCAAAACGATGGAGTCAGTCATCGATATGGCCCTAGGAGATAGACACAGTTGTGCACTAGACTTATATCAGGGCCTAAAGTGCTGGGGAGATAATCGTTTTGAACAAATAAAGCCCCCTACTCATATAGACCCTGAGAATATATTGGGGATAAAAAGTGGCGATCGTCACAACTGTTTATGGACATCCACAGAGATCTTCTGCTGGGGTGATGATTTTTTTAACCTTAACTCTGTTCCCGAGCACATCTCGAAGTTAAAGTTAAATACCAAGGCCAAGAAAAATACGGTTTTGTATAGAAAAGTAGAGATTGGAGAGCCAAATAAATTGGGTGGTACAGGCGGCGTTTTTTGGAAAGTCATTTTAGGCGGACGATACTTACTGGATAAAAAAGGACTTCTCTCAGAAATAGGGATTATAGCCAACAATAAAGGCGCCGATGCAGTCCTTGGCATTTACAATGATAAAGGTGGGAAGCCTCACCAACTCATGGCCCAAACAAAAATATTTAAACTTCTAGCGGGAACAACAGTCCTACCGATTCTTAAAAAAAGGGCCTTACTTGATCCCGGACATTATTGGGTCATGGCCATGTTTAGTGTATCATCCGAAATAAGCCAATCTGATAATGGCGGACCAGGCTATTGCTACCAGCCAGTTACTAAATTTACAGATCCTCTCCCCAAAACTCTGACAAATATAAAATGCGGTGGTGCTGGCAAAAGATTTAACTACTTCACCAGATAAAATTATGTGGAAGATCGACATCAACTTATTCTTGCACCTATCAGAGCCCCTACTTTCAATCGGAAATATAATTTTACTGCTTAAGATGGGGTTACTGCTTACGAATGATACAATAATATTAGTTTAATATGGTTACATCGATAGCTATTTCTCTTTAGCTTAAAAAGCTGCAGATGCTACCATTTATTTAAATCTAATTTAAGGAGACTCAATGAAGATTGTTGTAGCAATTTTAACTTTACTCACAATTAATTCAATTGCGTGGTCAAAACCGAAGCTTAAAGAAGTAATTGTTGAAGGATGCCTCGAGCTGATCGTAACTGAAAGTAAAACAATAACGGGTTATAGGGATCCGCTGCCGTCAGTATTGGTGAAAAGTACAGCAATCACGCCACGGGTATTTGCCTTTCCATCCCAGGATAATAGCAAAATTATGCTTTTTAATGGCGGTGAATTTTATAGTGCCAGCTTAAGGCACAGTACTGATTTGGGAGTGGGGAAAAAATATCAGATTCTAAATGTTGGTAAAGCTACAGTCGAAATTACATACACAAGTGTAAAAGATAGCGCAGAAATAGAAAGTATAAACTATTTGTTTCGAACTAATGAAAGGCATGTCGCTAAAATGCGAAAGTTTGGTATGCAATTTGTTAATAGTTATTATGATGATGCTCTCCCTGCCCATCTCTTTGATCTTCTTTCTCAAGATATAGATAAACTAGTCGAAAGTGAAAGATTAGCAACAATCGATGATATATATATTGAAGAACTGGCAACAACAATAAGTACCTGTGCAGGAGTTGCGGATTATAAAGCTTTGAAGGAAAAGTCCAAGTAATCTTTAAAAATAATCTGCAAAGAAGCAAAGAAAAGAAACCTAGAGGTTTCTGTTTGTAGTCAGAAGGGATCGAAGCAAGATTTAAAATCTCCGGGTACTCAAGATAATCAATAAGAATAAACACCAATTATGCAATTATGCAATTATGAGGATCGGGTAAAGAAGGGAGATCACTCCCCCCTTCCTCCACCACTGAACCGTACGTGAACTGCTAGCTCATACGGCTCTTCAAAACACCAGACTTTCACACAATCACATAGGAGCTCAGTTTATTGTACGGAATCGCAAGTCTCGGCATCGCTAGCTTGGAGTAATTCTCTGCTTTTTAAAGGGCTGTGAGGCCCATAAACAGAGAACCCAGCGTGGGGCGCCGTTAAGGTTGTCGATAGTTTTAGGGGACATTTGAGCAAAGGGAGTAGGGGAGTTGTGGTCGCCCGGACTGGGTGCTAGTTTTACCTTCATCCGGAAAAAAATTTACTCAAGAGCAACGTGATAAAGCTGTGGATGACTATCTTTCTGGTGAGCAAAGTGCACATCAAGTAGCAATTGAGCTAGGAGCTGACGTTCAAAGCATCTATCGCTGGAAAACCCTAAGGGAAGAAAAGACTTCACTCTTCGCTGGGATACTTGCCACCAGAAGAGTTTGAAGATATGGCTGGAGCAGAGATGAAGGATCGACCAAAGTTCACACTTTAGCTGGTTCGGTTCCAGTCAAACGCCCGCACACCAGTACCTATCCAAGGCCATAAGAAGACCAAAATATTGTAGTTTAAGAAGAATTCCCTAGCATAAGCGACACAAAAGGTGCATGGAACCTGTGTGTGTGTGTGTGTGTGTGTGTGTGTGTGTGTGTGTGAACCTACCTTCTCCTGTATTTAATCCTTAGTCTTTAATTGTACCTAAAGTAGTCTCTTGAGAATCTTCTGGCACCTTTTTTAGACTGTCCCTTGTACTTGAGTCAAGCCATCCAAGACCAAAATAAAATGTTCCATTATTAGATTGAATACCTAAATTTCTTACAAAGCTAAAATCGTAAGGTTGTTCAAGGATAAATTCTATTGCTTCATCATTGCCAAAGGCACTACGCAGATATCCCTGCGTATCTGCCGAACAATTTAGTGTTAGTGAAGGTATTGTAGTGCCTGTAAGGTCAGAAAAACTAAAATGGGTATCATGTTCAAGTAGTTCTCCAGGTTTCTCTGGGTCAAACTCGGCCATACTAAAATAAAGTTGGTCCTTTTCTAAATCTTCTCTGACTACATTTACTTGGCAATTTGAATTTCCTTGTTCACAAAGAGATTTAGTAACTCTTTTTTGCCCTTGCTTGCTAATGGGCCTATTTGTTAAAACTGCGACAGTGCCTTGAAGATTGTTCACCATGCCACCATATCCTAATTGCTCTATATCAATGCAGTTTTTTTTATCTTCCTTGTCGAGTGCTCTAGAAACTCTGAGGGATGGCCCACTTACAGCATCCTCGAAAATGGCCGATGAAAATTCAAAGCGGTAATAGTAAATAGTATTAGCATAGGAATTTGAAAAAATGAGTGTTAAGCATATCAAAAAGAGAGTTTTCCTCTTTGAAAATAATTCGTTTAATTTCATGCAAGATCCTTTTATTGCAGTATAATTTTCGTATTAGAGTTGAATTTTAATTTCAACTGACTTCACATAAATGGATATAGCAAAAACTATTCTTCTCACATATCATCCAGTGCTGTTTTTGTTGTTGTCTAAATATTACAAGAATTTGTGGAAAAATAGTTCTTAGAAATAATGGAAGTATTTAAATTATTTATATTTACTTGCTTGTTCGGATGTACTAGATCCCTATCGGGGCTACTTGCGTAAGGTACATGAGGCCCAGGATGAAAAATCATCCACTTAGTATTCAGCAATTTGGCAATAAGGTAATATCACAGTTTTTGTGATAGATGATCACAAGGGACCGTGAACTACTGAAGCCGAGGAATACGAGGGTGAAGCGGGTGTACTCAGCACCAACAGCAGCAAGCGTCGGGGGCATCGTAGTCAAGGATTCGACACGTATGATAACGACCTCAGAGGTTTAAATGTGAAGCCCAGAAACCCTCTGCGCTCCACGCTGGACGGAAGGCCCTAATCAAACAGGTTGAGACTGTTTCTATAGGTATTCATAGGTCAAACTTTTATTGGTGATCACTTGATATAGAGAAGGATTGCTGACCTCGATACCGTTTTTAATTTGGCAATATTTTAAAAAGCTAGTTTGGGCAAGTAGCCCCCGTTGGGATCAAAATTTAGGGCGATAATTAAAATATACCAACACTATTAACAGCATTGAATATTGTGATCTGTAGTGTTTTTGAATAAATGCCTGACAGCTTTAGTCGCCGAGTTAGAGTTATTTAATTAGGAGAGATATTACTTGTTGAATAATATTAAATTATTGGATAGCTTAAGCTATGTCTGGAAATTTCACGCAGTTTTTTTGGTTTAGTGCTCTTATTGCAGTTGCAGCAATTTTCTTTACTAAAGTAATTGAGAACTTTTTTTCAACTACGAACAGGAAAGATCCGTATTATAAAATCTTTATTGCTCTTGGTGTATTCCAAGGGCTTTATGCAATAAATATTGCTCTTCTTTGGGTCAATCCTACTTGGAGTGAAGTATTCCAATCAGGACATCTACTAGGCTTAACGAGCTCGTTGTTATATTTTCGGTTATTAAAAACTCATATTGATTTTTCAAATAAGCTATATAAGTTAATCAATACTTTGTTTCCAATCTTTTTAATAATAACGATTGTTCTTTTATCTCTAAAATATTTAGCAGGGATTGATTATCTTTTCACTGACGAATTTTTTGTGAGTAATTTACTTCCAATACAAGGAACTGTTCTCTACAACCCAACACCTATTCATGGGATAATACTTTTCATTGAAGCTGTTGTAATATCGATAACCTATGCTCAATGTCTTTATTTATTTATAAAATCTCGCAAGAGTGATTTTCTTCTTCTTTTAGGAATCTCTGTCAGTTTGCTTTTTACTTTTAATGATATAATGGCGGGAATTTGGAATCTTCCTCTACCTTCACTTTTAAGTTTTGCTTTATTACCAGAACTCTACCGATTCTCGAGGGAAATAAAAATTAGAAATAAGCAAGAAATTTATAATCTTGAATCCGAGCTGGAGAGAATGGAGAGAGTTGCAACTTTAGGCTTTTCAAATGCAGCACTTGCACATGATATACGTAATGTACTTACAATAATCAACATTAGTGGACGTCTACTTAAAAGAAAATCAGGGGAGGAACAAGAAAAGGTTGTCAATTCAATTATAAAAAGTTCCGAAAGTGCAAACTTAATGCTTGATTCATACAGAAGAATTGCTGCAAGTAATAACAGTTATGAAGATAAAGATGCGTGGTGCCCTCCTAAAAAAGTAATAGAGTCAATTGAAAAGCTTTTTAATAAAAAGTTTGCTGATTTAGGAATTTTATTCGAAGACAATATTCCCAATATATCCTTAAACTGTGAAGAATCAGATTTACTTGTACTTTTATTTAATCTCATTAAAAATGCAATTGATCATTTAGAGAGTTTGCCACAGCAGAGTGAAAAATGGTTAAAGCTAGAGTTGGATGAAACAGAAAACTCTTTTCATTTTAATATTATAAATGGAGGCAAGAAAATTGAATCCGATAATTCTGAGGACTTTTTTAAAATTTCAACATCTACAAAAGATCAATCAAGTGGTTCGGGATTAGGGCTTAAAATTATTAACAGAATTGCCAAGCAAATGGGCATGAATATATTTTTAAATAATGATAAATCTAATACTACTTTTACCCTCGAAATCCCTGTCGAGATGGTAGAAGTAAGCAACTAGTCTTTCATTTTGAGATTTAGATATTTAATTAGATACATTGTTCTTACCACCACATGTAAATTTAGATGAGCTCGAAAGCGAGTAATTATTACAACCTCAATAGCAAGACTGCACCGATTGGATTTCCTGGTGGATGGCCGATAGTTCGACATACTACATATAAAAATAAAACATTTAGCTTGGAGTAATTCGATGTTTTTTAAGGGGCGTAAGACCCATAAAATAGAGAACCGTTAAGGTTGTCAATAACTTAGGGGGCATTTGAGCATAGGGAGTAGGGAAGTGATAGTGCTAGTTTTACCTTACCCTATGGCAGGTTTATTTAGGCACTTACAATATAGCTGCTCCTGGGGACTACCTCGATCACATCAAGGGTTTTCGTTAGTAAGGCTTCTAGCACTATTGATCCCCTTTTTTTCTAAGCTAAAACGAGTATTTTTTTTATTTTTCCCAACACTAATCAAAGTTAAAGTAGTTAGACGTATAAAGCTGACTAATACCATCAGCTATAGGGAAATATTTTACTTTATTCTCCGAAAGGATATTGGGATGTTGTGCGCCCTTTTGATAATGTAATAAGGAGAGAAGTAATCTTTCGAATCACTATGTTTTTAGTTTTGATACTTTTCAATAGTTGTATTGAAAAATCAAAATTTGAAACACAATTTCACCCTGGAGTAGATTCTAATCAAGCTCCAACTGCTTTTGCAGATTCTGCCACAACGGGAGAGGAGGGAGTTGTAGTGATTGATGTTCTTGCTAACGATAGAGATCCAGAAAGTGAAACCCTAACCATTGTGTCTGGATATAGCGAGAATGGGACAATGACCACTGATGGATTGACTCTTAATTTTACTCCCAATGATAGCTTCACTGGAGTGGCCGAGCTGAGCTATGAAATAAGAGACTCAAGAGGCGCCACATCTACCAGTATTGTCTCCATAACTGTTGTCTCATACTGTACTTACTATACTCAAATTTCGGCATTACCCTTTAGCAGTGATTTCCCAGTGACAGCAGATGGCACTTCTACTAAACCCTATCGACTTTGTACTAAGGCCCAAATAGATACTGCGGCCACGACTGTCGCCACTCAAGCAGCCTATTTAAAAATTATGACTGATATAGATGTGGATAATGCTGGGCCTAATAATAATATGTTTGGAGAAGTGGCCAACTTCTCTGGCAATTTCAATGGAAATAGTAAAAGTATTTCCAATTTTAAATATGTTGATACGGCCGAAATCGATGTGGGATTTATTGCCATATTGGGTACTGGGGGAGTTGTTACCGACGTCAATTTAGTAGGAGTTAATATTGACGGTAAGGAAGATGTTGGTGGTCTTGTAGGGCAAACGAATACGGGAACGACAATTAACGGAAGTGCAGTCTCCGGAACAGTTGCCGCCTCAAATATTGCTGGGACAACTGATGTGGGAGGGCTTGTTGGGGATAACAAGGCAGATATCTCAAATAGTTCAACATCTGCCACTGTCACGACAGATGTAGTTTACAACAATGTTGGTGGCCTCGTTGGGCTCAATCGGGCCGGAAGTATCACAAATTGCTTCTCTACAGGCGATGTCATAGGAGGAGCTTATGTTGGGGGGTTGATTGGTCAGCAAACAAATAGTGCTATTACCATTGAGAATGTTTATACAACAGGAAACATAACAGCACTCGACCTTGGAGTTGGTGGAGTGGTGGGCTATATGTCTGGGACCAGCCCTACTTTAAAACACTGCAGGTCAATGGGAAATATTACTCAAACTATTAATAAAAATACATCGGGAGGAATTCTTGGGTACATGAATGGATTTCTCTATGATTGTTATGCCTATGGAGATGTTTATAGAGATAGCGACACTGGAATTTATCATGGAGGAGCAATTGGATCTGCTCAAACCGATACTCAAACAATAAGTCGAATTATGGCATTTGGAAATGTGGGAGCAGATAGATATAAAGGAGGCCTAATTGGTGAAAAAAAAGGCACTGTTAGTTACAGCTTTGCTACAGGTGCAATTTATGGATCGGCCAATAATCAAGCTGGTGGTATAGTTGGGATTCATAGTAGCGGAAATACTTCAGAGGTTTATTCTTTAGGAACTATTAGAGGTTCAGGTAATGTTGGTGGAGTCACTGCTCAATTGAAGGGCGGATCTATTCTTTCAAATTGTTTTAATAAGGGAAATATATACACAACTAGTTCTACCACCGGAGGTATTTCGGCCAAAACTGTTGATACTGCCACTATAAGCTCCTGTGAAGCCCATGGGCATATTGGTAGTGATGTTCTTGGAGATGTTGGTGGTATGGTGGGGGCAGTTGATGGCACAGCGAATGTGATTGAGTACAGCGCCTCATACTCCAATGTTACAGGATCTATTGATGTAGGTGGAATCGTGGGAGAGGTAGTCGCAGCTGATGCGGTTACAATGGATCAACTTCTTTACTCAGGAGTCCTTACAGGAGGAAGTCAAGGAGGTGGAATTTCCAACAATGCAGGAGGACCAAACACCTATACAGATATTTTTTGGGATGGGGACTTGAACGCTGGATTAACTGATGCCAATGACGTCTTTAGTAGCGGTGATGAAGTTGAAATT
>Ga0257117_1000289_pt1 | contig 46286 bp, 75 predicted proteins | sample SI112_135mmetaG_FD_190157 | JGI IMG/M metagenome (GOLD analysis project Ga0257117, IMG submission 190157) | Marine microbial communities from Saanich Inlet, British Columbia, Canada - SI112_135m | ecosystem: Environmental > Aquatic > Marine > Inlet | place: Canada: British Columbia | collected... | reverse complement strand
GCAATAGCAGACCATGAGTTAGCATCGTTTGTTTGTGTTACTGCAAACAATTGGATTCAGGTAGGTTGATAGTATGAGTTTTATGGGAACAGTTGGTGTTGTAGCACAAGCAGGACAAGAGGTTGCTACTGCACCAACAAATGTATCAGTTGCTACCAGTTCATCAGGTAATTATAATAATTCAGTTGAAACTGCATTATGGGATGGTAGCAGTTCTTGGTCGCCCATACATGAACAAGCAGGTGGTGTAGCAAGTAATAGTGTAATAGTTACAGAATTAGATATAACCGCGATGGACATTGAAGCAGCAAATGGAAGTTTTAATGCAAATAGCCTCCAAATCCGTATTGCCGCATACCTTAGAGCAACAGGGGCAACGAGTTTTTCTTGGTCTTTACATAGTTTAACAGATGATTTAAACGGTGCAACTGCTTCATTAATAACAGGTAATATGTCTACTTCTCAAGATGGCGTGACTAATGCGTCTGTTGGTATTGGTGGATATGTAAAGATAGATGCTGGCGGTGGAAGAGGCCAACAAACTTGGGGTGATGAAAATGATTGGATTCAATTTAAAGTTAGAGGAACAGCCACTAATTCTGCTGGCAACACAACTACAAACGATATAACAATTAAAATAGTTTGGACATTAAATGATTCAGGTGATTGATATGAAAGTTAATGTAAATATTCCAATAGGAACAAGTAATGATTTTGAGATTGCTCATTACACCAATGAAACAACCGATAATAATTGGCAAGCATATCTTAGTTTGAAAGATGAATCACATGATAACTATACTGTGCTTCTCAAAGCAGGGTGTAATCAACCTATCATGCAAGATTCAGAAGCAGAATACAATGAGCATCAATGGCTATGGGATAATGCAACAGGAGATGTTTTAATCGGTGGCTTAGGAATAGGGTTAGTTAATCAAGTTCTAATAGACAATACAGATATTACTTCGGTCACAATTATTGAAAACTCACAAGATGTAATAGACCTTGTTTGGGAACACTGTTCTAAAGATGAACGCTTTACACTAATAAAAGAAGATATAGAGACATGGGAAATACCAACCGATTCAAGTTGGGATATTGCTTGGTTCGATACTTGGCTCATTGATAACTCACTATCAATGAGAGAATACAAAACATTGATGAATAATAAATACTCACCCTTTTGTGATAGCATCGGGGTGTGGAGTTGATAAAATGGCACTAAAAATTGAATACGAAACGCCCTACGGAATAACTTGTGAATACGCTATATGTGTAATAGTTGATACTAGATGTAATAAAGAAGTAGATGAAGAAGGGAATAAAACATACCCTGTTCAATACAATGGAAAGATATACGCATCGGATGATGCTTATGCTGATGATGCTTCACCTGTTGGTGGCTTCAATGGTAACTTTTTGATGACTGAAAACGGTTCTAAGACTCAGTACAATATAATCAAACAATGCTACCTTAACTTAAAGACGCAAGATGGTTTTACAGACGGCGTGGATTGTTAATCTTCAATATCAACTGTAATAAGTGAGTAAAGATACCTCATCCAAAACGGCACGTCGTCATTCATTAGTCTGCCCCTGTAAGTTTCTCGACATTTGCACACAGTATCTTATTTTCTGTGTGCTATGTAAAACCCAAAAAGAGTCTTGTGGTAGACCGAAAGTTTCCTCTACTCTCCGACATAAATCATATCGTGAACTAACTTTTAGGTCATCATCAATAGGCACACCGAGGACATTACTCACCTCTTCTTCGGTATATTTTACCCTTCTATCAAGCCACACATACACATTTCCCATGATGCTCATAAGTTTACGAGCGAGCCATGTGAATGCCGACATGGTGTAAAAATTACACCGCTTCTATATTGATGTTTTTACTTAAAAACCGAATCTTGCCAAAAATGCCCGCATTCTTTACACTTCCATAGTTGGATTCTTTTCGCCTTTTCGTTATGAAAACGGGCAGATAAGCGGTGAGGGATATGCTTGTGTTTACAGTTGCGACACTCTACAATTAGCCTATCCATCAATCGTCCCATCTTTATCAAGCGCCTTTCTTTGCTATCATATCGTCAATCTTTAAGATTGCAGTAGTGACTTCCGTTGCACTTAACACCGCTTGTTTAACTAAAGATGAAGGCTCGAATACCCCTAAGTCCCACATAGATGTGACTCCCCCATTTTCTAAGTCAGGGCCAGCGTGTAAGAAGCCTTGTTGTATCTCATGCCTTAGTGCTAATATACAGTCGAGTGGGTCTTGTCCACCATTCTCTGCTATGGTAGCAGGTAGTATCTCTAAAGCGTCTGCAAACGCTTCGATAGCCATTTGACTCCTACCTTGGGTTGATGCCGCTTGTGAACGTAGGTGAGATGCCATTGCTGCATATGCGCTACCTCCACCACTTACGAGTTTGTCACCATTCATACAAAGAGAGACTACCCCAAGAGCGTCATCGAATCCTCGCTCTATCTCTTCTAGTGTAGTTATGGTTGCACCCCGTAGCACTAAAGTAGATTGGTCTGATTCAATAACACCATCTACAAATAGATAGTTTACATCATAATGCCTTTGTCTACTTATTTTACCCATTGCAGCACATTCTATGTCAGAAGGTGTTTGTGCGATAGGTATACCAAGAGTAGAGGAAAGTGCCCTCATGGTACTCTCAGGTAATCTCCTAACCACGCTTATGTTATGTTTGTATAAAAACGCGCATACGTGGTCTAAAGCACCATCTCTTACGAACACTACACCACCGTCGTCAGGCATTTGCTCTAAGATTAATTTTGCTTGTTCTAATAAATCATCATTAGCCGAACTCTTGAATTGAGTGTATCCTTGCATGTCTAGTTGTACTTGTATATTTTCTTCAGTCTTTTGAGGCTCTAGCCCACTATTCAATAAAACGATGCTATGTTTTCCATCTATCTCTTTTTCAATAGTCAAGTCTTTATTTACTATAGCGCCGTTAAATAAATACGAGTCTCTTAATCCACCTCCGGGTAAACTCATTACACGTACCTTTTCTGCATCACCTGCTTTTTGCACAGATTGTACACACAAAGATGCAACTGCATTAAGGGACGCATCTACTGTCTTGCCTGTTATTGCAGTACGTGCAATTGCTTCTAATAACTCATTGCTATCACAATCGTGACTAAGTGTATCTAGTAGATAGTCTATAGCCATGTTAGCGGCTTCATTGTAACCTTTACATACCACATTAGGGTGTAATCCTTTATTCATCAATGCTTCACTATTAGATAATAATTCACCCGCTAGTACAACAGCAGACGTAGTACCATCATAGCATAGCGCTTCTTGAGTTTGAGCACATTCTATTACCATTTTACCGGCAGGGTGAGCAACATCCAGTTCGCGTAATATGGTAGCACCGTCGTTGGTTACTATGGTGTTTCCACCACCATCAACCATTAACTTATCACGGCCTAGTGGCCCTAATGTAGTCTTGACTGTTCTTACTATCGTCTTTACAGCATCTATGTTATTTCTCAATGTTGTTTCACTATCTTTCTCACTCATTCTTCTTCCTCCACTATATGTGGTGTGAATGGATATTGTACTTGTGACGCTAATTTATTCGCTACTCTTTGTATGTCGGCTAAATTATTACCTCTTTGTAACATACTAAAGAGCACGTCTAACGCCTTTTTCAATTTCCATATTTCTTCTTCCGTTGTATCATCCACTTTTATTTCTCCTTCTCTTGGGTTATATTCTACCATTCTACTTCTACCTCCACTATGTCGCCGGTCTCAAAAGACCTTGACTTTAATACACCGTGTTCTTTACCGAACTGATATACGTCATATGCGAGTTGTGCATCTTTCACGCAATAGTCACACACCTCTTCAAATTTACCTGCTCTCCACCCTTTAGGTGCATCTTCGCTCTTCATACTCTTACTCTTTCCTAGAGTGTGTTGTACTAACGATTGTAAGTTTGATTCTAATTTTCCATAAGATAATGATGCTTTTTGGAAAAGTAGTTTAGTGTCAATGACATTATCGGCCTTTTGCATAATATCACCAATAGCATAACAGTCTAAGGATTGCTTCAATACTGGGAAATCAAAACCTATGATATTATGTCCTAGTATCTTGCCACCTTTTTGTACATGTGCGGTGATATGGTCTCCAAGCGTACGTGGGTGTAACTCGTGTGTGGTTACACCGTCTATCATCACATCTTCCTTAGTGAATATGTGTGCATCTGAGCCATCCCAAGTAGCGACTACGGATACGTCGAATAACGCTTTGTTATTCCATCCGCCTATTTCCCATGAGTAATTACTCGTCTCTATATCTAATGCCATTATGTCACTCATTTGAATCCACACTCCCCGAAATCACCACATGGACATCTCCATGTACCTCTATTGAGATTAGCGGAAGCATGACCCTTACATGAAGGGCATGGTATGGGCATAACCCACTCTTTGGGTTTCAGCATCACGCCTCACCCCCGTAGCCCTTGCATCCCATCCTGTTCGGTCGGTGCTTCTTGGTAGTGACCTGCTTGCCGCATCTGCGGCATTCATAATCACCAGCATTGGGGGCATCGGTATTACCAATCGTGCTGCACCACCATCGGTGTTCGCCCTCCGGCTGATTTCCTAAGTCGTAGTGGTAGGCGAAGGACATCACTCATCACCTTCCACACCTATCGTACCTGCTTCTACGTCGCAGTCCACATTACCATCTTCTATTGCTCCCCATTCTAGTTGCATATCGTGGAACTTCATCAGCACATCCCATGCCTTGTCGGTCTTGTCATGCTCCCAGTTGATTCGTTCTAGTTTCCAATAAGGCACGCGCTTTTCATCCATGCACCCTTCTACATACGTTGCGCCTTCAAGCGTCATTCTCAGATGAGTGATTAGTTCCATCAATTGCAATTCACTCAAACCTGAGTGCGGTAACACCGCACCTGATGAGCCAATTACACCTCTCTCACAATTCCATTCGACAAAGTGTCGTACTATCGCTGTTTCTTCTTCATTTATCAATATACATCAACTCCTTCATCTTTTACTTCAATATCATATTCGTATTCCTTTTGCATATCCTCTACCTCTTGCTCAAGACAACTCATACAATGTTCGCAATCATACTCCCCTTGTACATTTTGGAAGAAAACCATACCAGTACCTCTACATTCTAAACAGATTTTTATTTCATTTGACATCTTTCACTTCCTCCTTTAGCCTTAGGTACGCTATCGTACCATCTTTTGTGTTCTCGAACATCTTTGTTGCCCATTTTCCGAAGTGAGCATACGCGGTGCCTCTAGTAACGCCCGTTTGCTTTCTGTAAACTTGTATTAGTTCTTGCTTCTTTATCCATTTGTCACCCTTGTTACCTAGTTCAAACGTTTCACAAGTTTGCAAAGATACAATCCACCTATTTCTTTGTGTTATTCTTTCTGCAATCTTTGGCCCAATCTCCACTTCGCCTTCTAACCATGAGATTAAGTTACGGAATAAATCGAACAATATTTCTGTTGCCATAGATACGTGTTCTCCCGTAATCACCCATTTTTCATCTAACATAGCAAGGTGTGATGCAATAATTACTGTATAATTTTCCATTGCGGGTATAAACGATGCTACAACGTCACTAATGCCCGGCCCTAAACCATGCATCAATTCGTAGTATTCGTCTATTGCTTGAGCGAAGGCTGTGTAAAACGTATTTTCATCTGCTGAGAACATATTAGTCATACTATCTTGTAGTAACCCTTCTTTCTCTTCTCTATTCATCGAGTCCCATTCTACAAAAGATGTTTCTGTTATTTCCAACACTTTATCTCTTAACCGCTTTTCTAAATCGGTAAAGTAACTGACAATATCTTCGTATGCAATCTTCATTTTAGGTTTGACTTTTAAGGCTGATTCTGAACGTATTAGGCTTACATTCTTTCGCCTAGCCATATCCCAATGTGACCAATACAAAAGTACTCTTTGGAATATTCCTTTTGTTAATACGTATTCCTTTACTCCAGCAGGTGGATAAGTTGTAATCCATAGAGAAACAAGCGATTCAATTTCTGCTCTTCCGCCTCTCTGTTGTAGAACCAACTTGTTGTTATTGCTTCCCACTGGATTACATGCCGATTGCAGATACAATACGGTTTGCTGACTGTGGGTACTTGGATTCAGTATGATAGAACCCTCATCGAAGTTGAGTGCTTTACGACCTGATAGTAAACCTTCCTTGTGTATGTAATTCTCTTGTCCGTTCTCATCCTTCTCTATGTGGAACGAGCCTAATAATCCAGCATCCGTACCTGAGGTGTACATATCAGATGGAACTCCTATGTCCTCCAGTATGTCTCCTACAAACTCCCATGCTATGCTCTTCCCTGTTCTACTCGACTGTATCCAAAAAGAATGCACTCTAGGGTCTAGGTGACTTGCACCCCACGGTAATCTCACATAAGGGACTGCTAATTGCCCCTGTATGAAGAAAAACGATAACATCGCTGGGATGTCGTTATCTATTGATACGTTCCCAAAATGCTTGATATAACCATCAAATATCTCAAATTTCTTTACTGCTTCATAATCACTTGCTTGTTTCATTTTCTTTTTCTCTCCTTTCCTACCCTTCCGAATATTCCTATTGTACGTCTATACTGAGGTACATAATTGTAACTATGTATAGATAATACATCGGAATAACTGACATTTCATTCTTTGTTTATATAGTCAATCATCGAAATACCGTCCGTTCAATATGAACCGCATCTTCGCTGGTCAACACTTCTGCAATTTTCTTTGCAGTTTTTCCTCCTAATCCTTTTACTTTCTTCAGGGAATCTTCATACATCATTTCTTCAATAGAGCCACAGGCTTTCAATAATCTATCGGCCATAATATTACCCACGCCGGGTATTGTGAGTAGCACATCTTTACGCACATCATTAGTACTAACTCTACGAATTGCCTGTGCACCGTGTGATGATGCTGGCTTGTGTAGTTTGTTGTGTAGTTTAACGACGAATAGAGCCGCTTCGCTAACGTTAGGGGTAAAGATTACCTGACAGTCAAAATCGGCCATTATACGGGCTATTAAACCCATGAATTTATTTTGTGTCCTACTATACGAAGTCTTAGCCATTTTTACATATTGAGATATACTACCATGTATGAGTAAGAAGAAGCGTTCATAGTTAGCATCCATATTATCTAACTGCTTCCATAAGTGACCGCTATCACATGATTGGAGAAAATCACTAACAGATTTAGCCTCAACACACGCAGCGCCTAATAAGTAATCACCCACTATTAGTGGCTTTCTATCAATCCTCAAGCCTTCTTTCTCAGCCTTACGGATAATTGATTCACAAAGTTTACCTCTTTCATTACTATCTATAATTAAATCAACCATTAACTACACCTCTCTTTTTATGCGACGAACAGTATTCGCTACCGTTTAATTTTCGCGCTTTACATCTTTTATTTTTTACATTTATACCGATGCATCTGTGTTTATCAATTGGTTTGTTAAAGCATCTTTGACATAAATGCGTTATACTTTTTCCCCTAGACGTGTAATTTCTAGTTCCTAATTTATTGTTGCATTGTAAACAATTTCGTATATTCATAAAAATCTATCTCCCGTTCCGTCATAGAATCTACATTTACCTGTGCATAACCCTTCTTCCATGAGCGTACTACATCTAGCGTGTGCATAGCCTTTGTATACTATACTCTCAACTTGTACTGTCGTAACATCTTCATTATAATCAGCCCATCCTTGCTCTGAACATATCTGTACAATTTGCTCTACGTGCTTTTCTAGTTCCTCTTCGGGAACTCTTTCAACAGGGAAGAACCATCTGAGTCTATCCGCTAGATAAGATGCTAGATGATATCTAGCCCTGTGAATAGGATTGCCTTCGCCTAGAGCCGCTTGCGCTAAACAAGGCAACACCTGTATTTTACCAAGAGATATAGTTGGTAAATCCGCAACCTTCTTTTTATTTACTGCAAATACACCAGCCCTTCTTTCAGGTAACGTGAGTTTAATTGGGATATTACCTAGTTGTAAATATCCACCTCTAGGCTCTTGTGCTAAGTCTAAATAATCCTCATGTTCAAGAGTCATAATTTCTTCTGATGTAAGGGGTATAGACCAACACCCTCTTTTCATATTGTAAGAGTTAGGTATACGTATCATACCCGCTAAGTCGAATGCTACGGTAGGGTCATTACATGATAAGTCCAAAACGTCGTGCCAATTCATCATAAGCATCTTACCAGCGCTCTTTAGTCTAGTCACTTCTAATCCATCTGTGGGTAGAAAAGTATCAGCAAAAGGAATCCATATATGAAAACCTCCGCCTGAAAAATACACATAGTGATGATAGTCATTAGTTAGTAAATGTTGATGCAATCTCTTTACTTGACCATGCATGAAAGGAAAATCTACACCAATGCCTTTTTGTTTGAAATCTTTACAGTCGAAATCCATGACAAAGTGTCGTACTATCGCTGTATTATATTCAGCCCTATGATGTCTAGGTGCTTGAGTGCGTCTATATCCATAGGCTGTGAAATATGCATTACCTCTGCCGTTTTTACTTTCCCAATATTTTTCTAATTCATCCCAATTCTTGACAAGGTGTCTACCGCCATGCCCGCCGTGAGCACTTAGTTCTAAGACTTCCCTAGGGAAATCAAGAGGGATAAATGGCATGTAATCACCCTAATTTATTTTTTATTGAATCATTGTATATCACATTAGAAAGATGTTCTGAATAATTTTTAGTAAGTGTAGCATTATGTTGTTGCCAATAGCGAAGAGTGCTTTTATTTATCGTAATAATAATAACAGGAAAGGATTGCACGCCTTCTTCTGCGGTATACGCTTTCAAAGTCATTTGTTTTCCAATATCAACTCTGTAATATTCATCACCAATCATACCGCTTATGACAGTTAATTCTAATTCAGGTTTGTCTATTAACCTCGTCAGTTCTGTCTTCACGTCTCTTAACATCTGCTTGTATTCATCACTCACTCTTTTAACTCTCATTTATTCATCCTCCAATTTTATTTCTGTTTGACTATCTATGTTGTTACCCCAAGCGGGGCACAGTTCCATAAAACTACACCATTGGCAACTAGATACTACGTTCCCTTGCCAGTCTGTGTAGTTAAACGGTTCAGGCTCAAAAGAGTCTGTTATGTGTGCTTTGACTAATTTCTTTAGTTTATTCTGTACTGTCTTAGGTGCATACCTAGTTATCTTTGTACCTACTTCTTCTAATTCCCATTCGGCTTTCACTCCGCCGTTTACCCAACCTCTAGGGAACTCCCAAGCCCAATGTGTAACGGGTAACCAGTCTGAAAACTCACCCTCATCTAACATTAATTTATAGAACTGCATTTCTTCTCTCAACTTTTTAGCGGTCTTTTTTGGTTGCCACTTACCTGTCTTTAATTCCATTAAGACAAACCCTCCTTCCCCATCAGCGAAGATAGTATCTATGTACCCACGCAAGTGTACAGGGTAATCTACGCCATCCACATTAACATTAATCTTAGCATGAGCAGAAACCTCGTTACCCACCGCTGCCCAATTTACTCCTTTCGTTAATAAGAATCTATTCCATTGCCAATCAAACCATTGGCGTATAACTTCCTCTTCTCCTAAAAGATAAGGCATTGGTGGTGTTGGTATTACGCTATACATCAGTTCTTTTGCTAGGATTAATTTATCATCTGCTATAAGCGTCAGGGTTTCATCAATCCGTGAAGGTGCTTCATCCCAAAAGTATTCTACGATGTTGTGAACGTTAGTACCTCTCACCATATCACCCGTTTCTTCTTGCGAAAGTCTATACAGGTACTGCATTTTGTAAGAATAACCACACCAACCGTGTGCATTAAGGGATGATTTACTGACTCTCAAATATTTATCCATACCCGGTTGCCATGCGTATGTGCTATTGTTATAGGACTCTAATAGTTCAGGAGTATGAGCCTCTGCCCCTCTATCTTGTAGACTCTCCTTGTTAGGATTAAACTTCATAAACTCGCTCATGAAGAACACCCATCACATTTCAATTGAGATAATTTACGACCACAAGAGGGACACACCGGATAGCCTGATTCAATCATCGTTGATTTTAGTCCTTGCCAGCCACAGAAACATTCAGCAATCATTCTCTTCCTCCACCGTTATTACTTTCTCAATATAAACTAGAGCGTCCATTAGTTCCTCAGATAGATGTGTCATCCACTCTTTGAATGATAGGTCGCCTCTTTCCATTGTAACACCATATTTTTTCTTTCCTACTTTCGTTCTCATCATAATTTTCTTGCACACGCTTTCTTCAATCTTACTCATTTTCATCACCAATGTTTCTTAGGTCTAGCCGCTCCCACGGCTGCTTCAACGTCCCAATCTAATACGCTGTATATATTCTTTATTTTTGCTCTGATAAACTTATCAACACAAAGGTGGTGGTCTATAACAAAACCATCTACGTCTTTTACATTTCTAAAACCGACGACGTTAGTGTGGGGTAAATTATCAGGTGAGGCTTTAACGTATACCCATTGTAGGCTATCTCCTGTTTTGAATGGCTCTCTAGGGTTAATATGTTCATTATAGTAATAACCTCCCCTAACAGCCATAGGTGGCTTATTGACGTACTTATCTTTACCTATACGACCGTAAGGTGCAAGTTCATCGACACCTCTTTCGCCCTTCATTACTGAAAGAGCAATTGGTCTAATAAATGATGTAACTTCGTTTTCTTCTGCACCAGTACCTATCATTTTGAATATCTGTCCTTGTACTTCTTTTGTGATAGGAGATACGCTTGACGCTTTGTAAGAAAAGCCAGTAACTTTCAATTGACCTTTCTTTTCCTCAGGCCATGTAAATATTCCAAAGTTTTGATTCTTTACATCAGCAGTTAACCAATAAGCAAAGTACGCTTCTAATTCAATTTCCATACTTGGCAAATCATATTTATCTCGTATCAATTTATTTAGATTATCTATATGACTCTGTGTTTCATCGAAAGGAATCTGTATATAACCTGAATCTGTGTGCCCAGCAAGTGCTCTGTAACCCGCTTTCTCACTCTCAAGTAGTAACGTACTAATACACTCTCTACCGTAATATGTAATTGTTGAGCCTATGTCGGGGTCAATCCAACCCCCACCAATTTTCTTTTGGGATACATACCCGTACGCGGCGTTGGTCGCCACTTTGATGGCAGTCTGCATCATATCATATTGTAACTTTTCATCATCGGTCTTAGCCGATTTTAGTAGTTTCTTATATTCTGCTCTAAGTTCTAACATGCTTGAGATAATAGTAGGTAATACACCTTTCTTTCTATCCCAATGTGTACCGTTAGGTACGCTACGAATACCTTCGCCGCTACGTTCTCGTTTAGTAGTAGGACACAAGTTTGCATCTACGATAATTATAGGATACATGGCTTTGAAATCTACACAGGCCACATTTTCATGCCTACCGCCAACAGTATCAGGTACAGTAGCCGCCTTGTAATCATCTCTTTGTCTATGGAAAGTTGTTAGTGCCTTCACATCAGTTTCGCGTGAAATTAACCCTCTAATATAATTAGACACATTACATGTGCTCCTGAAAGAAACACCGCAATGCTTTTGCATAGCAAGATGATAAGGTATTGCCTTCACCTTCTCAGCACATTTACGTAGTAAAGTAGTATCTCTTACACAGTAATCAACAAACTCGTCAAAATTATCAATCCACCAAGTGAATACATCTGCATCCATCTTAGCACCTTCTTCACCGAACTCTTTGTCTAATTCTAAATCTTCTGCAATAGTAGCCAACTGCTTGTTTCTGAATTGTCCTCTACCACTCTTTTGCCACATGGCCTCTAAACCACTACCTTTCTCCCAAGACAACGCCGTATCGTAACAAAGTCTACCTAGTATGGGTTGACTGTTTTCTCTGTATCTGTTTTTCTTATGGGGTCTTATTACTTGTCTGACAGGACTAAGCCTCTCGGATTCATTACCCAACCTTCTAATTAATTGTGGGAGGTCAGCCCATAAAATACTGTGTGCCACAAGCATATCGGGGTCGCACTCTTCTAAGTGTTCTAAGAACGCCTCATGCATCGCATCTTCATCTTTGCACATATACAACATATAACCTCCTTCTCTTTCTATGAAGTCAATCTGATTAAAGTCTCTATCTTCTATAACATCACGCTCGCTTACCTTAGGATTGCTCTTCCAAGCAAACACAACTGGGTGCTCTGCGTGTGTGTCGTCAATGGCAATCATTGTAGTAGCACCCTCGTTAGGGCATCCCTTGGGTTGCCACTCCATATCGAAGTACCAAATCCTTGGCTCAAACGAAGGCATATCCCTAGTATCGGGATACATGTGACGAATTAATATATCATTGTAATTTATATCGCCTTCATAAGTCCTTATTTCATTCCTGATATCATATAGTTGTGCAGGGTTAGGAACATCGAAGCGCATTAACGGTACACCATCTAGTCCAGTAGCGGTAATATCGTACCTAACTCTAGTGCCCGGATACCTAGCAGTAACTCTACTTAATCTCCTAGGGTGTGTATTAGCAGCAACCCAACAATGAGACGTTATGTATGTATTAAAATCAATATCTGTATCATTAGGGTCTATTGTTAATTCAACTAAAGCACCGTCAGCGCCTCTATGCCTCATATAGACATGAGGTTTGCCTACTCCCTCCCATTCATCTTCAGGATAGTAGTAGTCGATTATCATTTGCATTCCTCGCATTTGAATCGCCTATCGTGACCACACCCACACTCATTTCCGCAGAAGCGGCAGATGCCTGATTTCTTCATTCAACCACCAACCAATCATTTTTCTCAACCATAACTCCACACCCACCAAGACTATGATTACTCGGACCGCAAGTTGAAGCACCCCAAGAAAAATGATAGACTCTTTTTACATGATTACAGTAAGGGCATTGAATGTCTTTACCGTTTTTACCTGCTCTAGTATATCTATTGACTGTGTTCATTTCTCTGCCTCCAATAACTGGTTTATGCCGCCCACCATAGTAGTAAGCGTCATTTTTGTCCTTTCCAAGCGATTTCTGTATCGGAAGATTATCCCTCGGTAGTATGTGGCTTCTACCCGCAACCGCTTGATTTCTGTGAGCAGGTCAGGAACATACTCTGCCAAATGTTGTTGATTATCTTTGTCGCCCATGAACCAATCTGCTTCTTGTTCTATCTTCTTTATGTTCATTCTTCATCTCATTCCTGTTGGTCTATGATTATCAGTAAACGCTTTACCATGTTATCTGATTGTATTACTACTAGCCCTGTGGAATCACCAAAGTGTATCTTAGATACCATTTTTTGATTTACCAAGCCTAGACATGGTAGTAACCAAGGGCCGAAACTAGACGATACTGAATGTTTTGGCCCCTCGGTGTCTCTCATGCTACTTGTTGCAAATAACTTCACATCGTGTGCTTTACCTACAGATATCGTGAGTTCAGATGAGTCTGCATCAGCCGTCATCTTGAAGTCAGAATCTTTATTGATTATTGACTTTAATGTTGCTAATTTTAGTATGTCCGTCATTTGTGTCTTACCTTCAAACGTAAAGGTATCTTGACCAAAAGATTTCCAATCAGCCTCTTCTGCCTTCACTACTAACTTTTCAAAGGTAGGTACTAATTGACTACTTTTCATATCGGTAACAGGCAGATTCATTTTCATGTTACCACTTGTTACGTACAGAGTCTTGCCACCTTTTACTTGCTTAATGGTGACGAGACCTGCACACTTGTTTATGAAAGCACAAGTCTTGCCTAAATCAGAGACATTTAGCATACCTGCTTTTGCAGGTGCATCGGGATATTGATAATACACTTTCAAGAAATGTGTTTGATATGCGCTACTATAGCCTATACACGTAGGCTTCTCCATGATATTAATACTCAAATCATTGATGTTAGCATCAAACTGACTCAAATGGGTTAACCATTCTTTCTTGTCAAGTGTAATCTGTGCCATTCAATCACAACTCTGTAAATACTCGATATTGTCATATACACGATTTTCTAAATACTCTAAACAATCTTGAGCGCGAGCCGTAGCCGGACTATCTATTGTAGATAAGAGTGTATTATAATCATCAGGAAGTACATCATCTATATCGTGTAACAAATTCATTGCTTTCTCAATTAGTGACTGCGAGACTATTAATCTATCAACTCGCTTCACTCAATCACCTCTGTATGCTTCAACTTTAGTAGCAATTTACGGGTTTCTTTCATGTATATTCTCGCTCTCTCGGCTATGGCTCGGCGGGTGATGTTATTCCACAAAGCACCACACGCATTACAACTAATAACTGTTGATTTGTGTTCTTCTATATCTGAATCTTCAACAAGATATTCTTCAACTATTTCAAAAGCACAATTGAAACAATTATCCATGCCCTCATCAATGTTATTCTCAACATACAGATATTCCATTTTATCACAGCCTTTGTAGTTCAGGTAATCCAATCCAAGATGGTGCTTTACCTTGTTCTGTAATTAGTATAGTACTACGCTGTCCTTGTAATGTAGCATCCGTCTTAGACTTCTCGAAGGTAGCCGTAAACTCAGAACGTGTTGGTCTGCCATTATCGTCAAACGTATCCTCTCGCCTACAATGTACAATCTGATACATGTAGCCTGCACTAGTTTTCTCCCATGCAGGTTGTCCTTCACTAGATGTAATCTTACCATCTTTGCCATATACGTCTTTCAAATGTGTTTCCCAAAAGACATTCACCCCTCTCTTTACAAGAGCACGTGATAATGCGGTTAGTTGATGGAATCTTGTTGCTCGTATACTCCAGTCCCATTGCGATTGAACTCTTTTGTTTTCCCCCTGACCGCGATTGTCTGCCGCTTCGATACCGTCTTTAGATAATCCCAAATCGCTGATACGCATACAGTTGGTCGCAACGGAATCCCACAAATCTATACCTGTTACCAATACACCCCACAGTTCCTCATGAGAGTCTAAAGCGAATTGCATAATCTTAATTGTACGGTCATGCGTAGCCGGATAATCATACGCTGTTCTATCGCTTTTGTTCATCACCCAAGGTTCCCAACACTTGATATTATCATTATCAGGATAATATGCTGACTTGGTAGCAGAGCCACCTGTATCAAAATCTATTATCCATAGTTTCTTTGGTTTATCACTCATTCTTTCACCCCTGTGAAGTCTGTTAATTTCGTCTGTTTACTTGTTTCAAAAGTATCGCAGTATCTCTGATAGAAATCAAAAATTATTGCACTCTTGCCAGTATTCTCATGACCTATTACGGCCATAAAGATATGTGTCTTAGGCTGATTAGCATTTACATCAGCCAATTCAGTCCTTAAGTCAGCAAACGGGTCAGCCGCAGGGGCTTCCGCTAACTTCTCTATTTTCTTACTCTCTCCAAACCCAGCCATACTCAAACTTCCTCTTCCTCTGCTGCTTTTGCTTCTGCATCTGATGTTTGATTAGACCTGTTTACCTCGGCCACATCATTACGCAACTTGTTTAATGACACGTTTACTTCATTTGCAAATGCTTCCAATAGTCTGATACTAACTAGTCGGTCACCCGCTGTTTTTTGTACCTGCATGGCCTCTGTGTAAAGCGTATTATATTGCTCTGCTATGCTCGCATTCTCCGTTCGATACTGCTGTAATTCTTCTTCAATCTCTTTTTTAGTTCTTTTCTTGTCTGTCATTTAATTCACCTCATTCAAATTGTGAAGAATCGGTGTCCCCACCACCGACTCTTCTAATTGCTCTTGAACCATTTGTATATACGCCGAATACAGATAATTGTGGTTGACTTACTCCATCTTGCACTCTCATCTTCAATCGACCATATACTAATACAGAACTCTTTTCTCCGTATCCCCATAGTTCGTCGTCTATGTCCCTAAAGTGGAAAGGGCTTGTTATATCATTACAAGAGCCGCTTACCCAACATGGGATTTCACTCATTCTTCCTTTACCGTGTTGGTTTTGCAGGTTCAAAGAAGAGACTGAAAGGCTAAAATTACGCCCTGTCTCATCCCATTCACTATCTTTACCGTCTACTGACATTCTCATTACGCTTCCACGTACAATTATGTCAGGCCCAACTGTACCATCATTACCATCTCTGCCTGTAAAATGTCTCTTACCGGCGTTGTATGCTTCTTCTAGGTCTGTTAGGTTAACGTATGCATCACCCATATAATCTTCGTTAGTCCACATTTTGAAAGGTTGTAAATGATGTCTAATATTCTCAGGACACCATTCATCTGTATATGTCATAGTCTCAGCAAAACTGTAGTTAGTGCTCAATACATCTTGGAATGCTTCACTCTTGGTGTTAGGTAATCTTACTTGTATAGACACAGGTACACCTACATCTATCCTCATGTTTCTATTTTCATTAGTTAAGTCTACTCTCCAAAATCGTAAGTCACCGTTCAAGAACTTCTGTGGTTCGTTACCGAAGAATCTGTAATACCTACCAATTCTCTCAGGCGGGTATGCTCTACCTGCCTTACTAAGTAAACAAATCCAGTCATCTCCTACTTCAATACCCATAGTTGGGTCTTCGTCACTTTTATCTGTTGTCACTAAAGCGCCGTTTACGGTATTGATAGCCCATACACCATCTTCGATGTAGTAATGTCCTACAACGCCGTCTGAGATAGCAGAGTTAGGGTCTTCTGACCATTTTGTGGTTGCATTTCTTACCGACCAGCCATTTCTGTCTGCTGATTTCTCTTCTACGCCCATCCAATGTCCTACGAAAGTAACTGTATCTCCGCCACCGCCGCTTATGTTTGTACTCCTATCTTCAATGTACATTCCTTCTGCCCAATCCACGAGTAAGTCTGCGTCTTCAGCAGTCCAATCACTACAACTCCATGTGTCAGCAATGTGTTCGACGTATGCTTCAATAACTTTCTCCACAGTTTCACCAGTTCTCTTCGCTTGCATTGTAAAGCGTAACATTACCTCTTCAGGCCATTCGTCGTTCTTTTCTTCCCGTTGTTTAAACGGATTATTTTCTTCATTCATATTTCATTACCTCTGTTTACTTGTTTTCTCATTTTTGATACCATCCAATCAAGGAAGGAATAGTCATCTCCGGGCCACGTATATCTGTGCGTCATAGAATCACCGTATACCACCATGATGTCCCATATCATATCCAATGTATCCTCATCTTCAAAATGAGAATAAATGTTGCTATAAAAGCCATTGAGTACTGCCGGGAGTGTTCTGCCGGATTTGATTTGTCCATGAAGGTTTCGTCTTAAATTGAACCATTCGTTGTTAATTGCATATGCTATCGAATCTTCTGCACTAGATGCTTCAAATATGTTCACACGCTCTTCTAGGTCAGCGAGGTCTATTGAATCGAGGAACATGATAGTCGCTCTCAAATCACCGTTCATGAGTTCGACAAGGCGCTCCAAATCCACCGCAGGATGGTATTCTCCCAATCCGTCTCTCTCAGTGCCATTCAAATTAAGCAAATCCCATAGCCGTTTCCCTCCTGCTTCCGGTGACACAGGGGGGAATGCATAGATGCTGCATCGTGAGCGTATGGCTGGGCGTATCTTCTCAATCTCATTACACGTGAGTATGACCATTGCATTGTGTGCATACTTCTCAATCAACTGGCGCATGGCATCCTGTGCCTGTGGTGTGAGTCCGTCTGCCTCATCTAGTAGGATTATCTTCCTATTAGCACCTATTCCTTTAGTTCTCATAGCAGTCTTGAATGAGCCTCTAATGAAATCAATACCTCTATCATCACTTGCATTACTTTCAATAAAGTTCATTGTATTGAAGTCGTCACCAAGAAATGTGCGTGCTATTACATAAGCAGCACTAGTCTTACCTGTACCGGGAGGTCCATGAAACAATAATGCCTGTGGTAATGCAGATTGTCCAGTTTGGTATTCGTGGGAATACCAAGAATTTACATCTGCCTTGAGGTCATCTAGCCCCACCATCTCGTCCATTGTTGTTGGTCGAGCCGACTCTACGAATTTCATGGCCTATCTTTCATTCTTTGTTTATATAGTCAATCCGTTTCATCGTACGAGAGCATGTCCCTTTCCATATCATGAGCCTCTACCCACAGAAGAAAACTATCCCAATCCTTAGGTAACGGATTATCAATAACCCAAGAAAGCATATGCCAACCTCCGTAGTCTGATAGTGCAGAACGTATACCATACATATTCTCTAATTTATCTAATAGAACTAGCCACTTGAAAATATCATCTCGACTGTAATAATTTTCTTTTAGTTCCATATCGAAGGGAGAAAGAAATTTCTCCACACAAGATTGTTGGATGTATGTACCGCTAGAGAATAGAGAGCGCCAGCCTATTTGCTTCTTCACACGCATACCTAATTTAGAATCGCTTCTGTTTTCCACCCACGTTTTCATACGTAGTTCAGTTAGTATAATGCCTAAACCCATCCACTCTTCTCTTCTATCCACTTCACTATTCATTCACTACACCTACTAAATCTACATACTGTGCTATATCCGATATACCCATATCGTTATCTATTTCTACAAACGATGAGGCGCTTAAAGTATCAGTACGTCTGTCTACAAATGGTGAAGATACACGTATAACTATACAAACGTCTTCGGGTATTTCCTTCCACCTATTTACTTCTTCTGTATTAGAGCCAAGTATTCTTTCAATATCGAAAGTTATAGAACTTTTTTCCGACAGTATATAAACAATGCAAAAACCTACATCAACAAATTCGTCTATACCATCTATTGCCTGTAGTTTTATTTCTAACGTATCGCCGTGTCTATACGCCGCTAGTCTAAGATTATGAATATGAGAATCTTTTACTAAAATGTAGCCCCCGTATTCCGTAGGAGAGAAAGCGCCGGTATTTGGAAAGCGTATAGTATCCTTCTGTTTGATTATTGCATCCCAAGATGGGGTAGTCATAGGCCACGCCATTTCGTCGCTATGCGTTTCAGCATACTTACTGAATCTTTTCTTTAGAGACAGTTGAGGGTGATTCGGATAGGCAACATCGGTTATGATGTCGCCTGCCCTTTCTATTATGATACCTTCTTCTTTGTTATATTCAACGCTCACTACTCCATTGTTAGGTATAGATTGGTAAATTTCTATGTCTATGGACTTATGTTTACTCCACGGTATCCATCTACGTTTCCTTAACGCTGCTGTGGGCTTCTGATACCACAATTTTGGGTCATATAATAAATTAACATCGGTATATATCGCATTAATAATTTCTTTATCGGTAAGGAATCCCCTACTCGCCGCTATGATATCGGGACTAATGTTAGAGTCTAGGTTTTTAAGAAACTTAAGAGTTGATATAGGGTACTGCTCGCCTATAGTAGATGCCCAAAAGAGTTTAGCATCTATCTCACACATCTGTTTACTCAACGCTAAGAAAGAATAATCACCCGCTATAACAGCGTCTCGCATCTTGAGTATATCTTCTAAATTCCACAAACATGGATTAGACGCACTACTCTCAGATGCTAACAGTAGTGACACCCTTCTGTCTAATAATTCTAAAAGAATCTCATAAGGCACTTTTAATTCAATAGCCACTTTAGATAATACTTTTCTTTCGGTCAAGGTTTCTTTAGGAAATAACACGTCGTATGCTTGTTGTGCAGTCGCTTTATCTTTAAATTGTAAAGCACTTAGGCTTCTATCACCTAAGCGACTTCTTTCCCAAGCGTTCGCTAAATCTGTATACCGCATTAAACCAGTAAGTGTCCGTGGGTGGCTATCCACTTATTTGGGTTTGGTTTAGTACCGACCCCAAATAAGTCCATAGTTATCTTCTCCACTTTCTCCACGCTGATGCCTGTGTGTCCTTTCTTGGCATACAAATAGAGGCAGTCGATAATCAATCTTTTATCTCCTCTGACATTAGACCAATTAGAGTCTAATCTTATTTTAGTATAAGATATAATCGCTTTGTTTATGTCTAAAGGTTTCATTCCAAATAATATACCGAGGGCGAATATATCTTTCTCTCTCATTCTCTATTACCTCTCATCGTGAAAGAAATGGTATACTTCACTCCATATGTTTGTATATACATTATGTAATTTTTTATCTTCTACCGAGTTTTTGAAATTAGGATAACTAATTTCCATTAATCTTTCTGATACCACGTTTGCTACATATTCTCTTTCTATGTAAGCGCGATAAGGATAATCTGCTGTCTCAATCTTAAATAAATCACATTCAGGAAACACATTCAACAGGTGCTTCTCTGACCTAGCCCTTACTAACAGCGTTTCCTCATCGTTCAAATTCTCTACTATACTTAACCATCCATCGTTAAATGCTATCCACATCTTATTCACTTCCTCTTCCTTTTTCATTCATTGTTTATATAGTCAAGTTGCTTTTACGCTACTTGTCTAGCAACATCTCCTATTCGTTGTTGCATGATATCTCTTGTTTGATTGTCCCTAAGCACAGACAGGGCTGCATTCATAGCATCGCTACCACCGTGTTTATCGTATGACTGTCCCATTTCTTCAGGTGTCATCTGCCCATAGACTTCTTCTGTATGTGGCGGCTTATATTGCATTGATTGTAATTCAGACACTTCCGGCCCCCAACCTTGTCCTTTAGGTGCTCCTTGTGCTCTATAAGGCCCAGCGCCGCCTACATCAACATAGGTAGGTGTACCATCGGGTCTCATCAATACGTTGTCCATATCCGCACCTAATACATCCCAATTACCAATCAACGCTTGAGGTATGAAGTCTTCTCTTAGCCTCTTTCTATCACCATAGGATACGTTTCTAGCCCCTTCTTCAAAATCAGTAAGCATCGTGGGCCTATTTCTTTCTTCAACCATTTTAGCATTAGGTACGGCCAAACCTAATTCATTCAGGTAGCGGTTCATATCGAACTCATTATTGATATGTGCTGCGGGGTCACCGCCAGCAAACCCTCCTCGCTTTACCACAACCCTCTTTCCGTTAGGTAATGTGCGTAAACCTGCACCGGTTGAGCCTCTAAGTCTAACTTCTTCTTTAAGAAAAGCCCACGCATCATGTATCGTCATTCTTTTTGCTCCGTTGTTTAAGATATTTAGTGAAGACTTCTAACCCCTTTAACCTGTTCTTCTTAATTATGCTTGCAAAGTTCTTAACTAATAAATTAATCTCTGTATCCAACCTAAACATACGGGTATTCAGTATCGCTAACTGTGTGGTGAATCTAACATTCAATTTATCAAACTCACTCGATACATGTTCTTCCACATTTTTCTCTATATTAATATAAGCCTTATCAATAACATCAGTTATTGCCTTTCCTATAGTTATAGCCATTTCTTCTTTCATAGTTTCGCCCATAGTTTTAATGTAAGTATCAAAAATATGTTTTAAATCTTTTATATCTTCTTCGAGTAAACGTGTTCTTGCTTCTTCCAAACTTTCATCTTTCTGTTTTGTTCTATTGTATATGTTCTGCTTGTTAATTCTTTTTGCACGTGAAGACCAACAATTATTACAATATGAATTAGTGTCTTTCATACTACGTTTTGTGAAATTGCTTTTACACTCTAAACAAACAGATACATAACTCACTTACTCACTCACCTAACATTGATTTCCACATATCTATTGCATCTTTTTGTTCTTGACTTAAGGTTTCAAGTAACTCTTGAGCAGCACTCTTGGTCTTTGGTGTAGGCTTACTCACACAATCAGTACATTGAACTCGTAGTTTTCCTCTCCCCTCTTGCTCGTGTTCTTTCTCACACAGCCTACAAGTAAACTTTCTAACTACGGGTTTGTAGTTTGTCTTAGCGGATTCTCTAGCAATCTTAGCGTGATTCTTTTTCTGACATTCAACACAACGTAGTTTCATCTTACCTCTACCAGTCATAGTTTCTAATTGACAATTACAATCTATACATGCCCCTACTCTCTGTAAAGGTACGAAAGTTTTAGCCCTGTACTCTGCATTTTGTTTTTGTCTGAGTATAACTTGACAATCTTCACAGCGTGTAATAGTTCTCCCTTTACCTTTCTGCACAATAACATTCTCACATTCATTGCCTGCACAAACATTCGTACGGATTACTTTCGGTTTAGGTTTCCTTATGTTTCGTCTATGTGTCTTTCTACATTCTTCTGATTGACAAAGAGTCGGTGCTTTACCCTTCTTTACTTCGTAAGTAAACTCTTCTTCACATATTCTACATGTGGATTGTTTATGTGTCTCTTTCTTTTTCTTCTCTTTAACAATCAATATGCTATCGTCTCCGAGCATCTTCGCTAACATTTTCCTTGCATCTTCATCTGTTATATTCATATTTTCCTTCTCCTTCTTATGTCGTCTAAGTATTCAAACATCATACCCATACCTGCGAATGACCAAAACCAATCACTATCTATATCTGCGTAACCTAGTACGTTTGCTAGGCTTCCGCTTGTAATTAATATACCTGCCACGAATAACCATTCGTGTCTAACAAGCAAGAATCTAATGTCGTCTATGTTTAGTTCTCCGTCATCGTTGACATCTAATATTTTCACTAGAGTACGCTTCATGCTGTCAACTCCTCTCCTGTCCATTCCATCCTTTGTAATTTTTCATTCAATCCACTCCACACCATCAACACAATACTTACATCCTTCACAACATTCACTACATCCTTTTTCGTGATGCCAATAACACTCACCATCATAAGGGGGAGTAATAATCCCACAAGTTTTACATTCTGATACTTTGACTATTCTATAAGTTGTAGTCATTTTAATTCACCATTTCTTTCAGAACCGATGTTTCATGTGCATCCCACGCTATAGTACCGCTTGGGTCTATTTGTACAAAATCTAAAAGTCCATTACATCTTGTACATAATAAACTAATAGTCCACACATTCCATAAGTCTGAACCGACTGTAGTTAAAGTCCAAACGTGCCCATCCTCTGCACACGATTTGAGACTTTTCTCCACATCTTTCATCCTTACTAAGTCATTCATTCTTGCCGCTAACTTCGCTCTTTGCTCGGTTATATCTTCAATCTCTTGTTCATATTTTGTCTTCATATTTCTCACTCCTTCTTTCATTCTTTGTTTATATAGTCAAGTAGTCTTTCAGGTACAGAGGGGTTGTATCCTCTTGTATTGATTCCTTTGTTTCGTTTTGTCTTTTTATGTCGCTCTTGTCTATGTTCTTAGAGTAAGGTAGCAACGTGTTTCTCCTATACTGTTCCCTCCACATAACATCTATGCAGTTGTTGCACAGCCTACCATCTTTCGCAGCCTTCTTGCTAGGCTCAGTGTACTCTGCACCACATAGGGTATCATCACGTACACGAAAGTGAATCATAACCCACCTTCAGCAATTGACAATTTCATTTCCTTAATACCCAACTGATATGTTTCAGGTGAGCAGTGTTTTTTTACAACCCAACTTTCATACTCAGAAACACAACAAGAACTCACAAATGGAGTCAAACCTTCTCCTTTACCAATCACAACATGACGGCGCTTCACAGAAGTAAAGCGACCACAACTCAGACACCTGTGTTCACTCATGCTTCCACCTCTTCTGCTTCCCAATGAATAACATGCTCAACTCTAATCTCCTTACATCCATGTTCATTTGAGTGTGATTCACACCACTCATGAACTTCTTGGATGGTGGTTAGTTCAACGTTTCCATCAATGTGTTTACATTGAGGGTAGTAAGCGTGTGAGAACCAATACTCACCATTATGTGCAACAGGAACACTCATTCCTTCACCTCATATTCAACATGGTCTTTTGGTAGAAAACGTCTACGTGTTTCCATTTTATTATGTAACATCTCGGCTATATTATCAGCAGCGCTATCGAATCTCTTAGCGGCATACTTCGCCGCTTTAGCATCCTTACCTATTACCATTTGTTCCCTTAGCGATTTCAAATTTATATCACTCATTATATGCCAAAGTATTTCATACTCAGCATGTTGTTTATTCTTTGCTCTTCCTTTCATCTTCTTCCCTCTTGTTCTTCATGTCCACCAACATGTCTCTGAGTATAGGTAACAACTCTTCCAACTGTTGCTCATTCAACCTTATGCCGTGTCTAGTAAAATTAGGAGGAGTGTTAGACATGTTCATTATACGTACATCCATCCAATCCTTACCGAAGTATTCTATCATACGTAAATGTATGATACCTTTGTTATCTTTCCACTTACCTTCCATGCTAGGAGATTGCCACTTGATTTCATCACTCATCTCTTCACATCCCCTTCTATTGTTGCATTGCATTTTTCACATCGAAATTTTAACGTACTGATGTGACCCGATGCCCCCTTGATTAGCGTCACGACCGTCGCTTGCTCAAGTACCCAATCATGGGCTGCCACGTCACACAACATTTTCTTTCACCTCATCTATATTTAATTCTGCATAATCGAAAGGTGCAAGTAATTGTTTTACTTTCTTATCGTCTGTAGTTTCAAGTATCTGAGAGATTATAGAATGTAAGTTTGTTATTTCATCGCACAATTTAGGCACAATAGATATTGCTTTACCTTCTTTAGTTAGTGTGATATTTTTATTAAAATCTTCGAGAGACACATAGCGTAAATTAGGTGTCCCTGCTATGTTACAACTGAATGGGTACTTTTTCCATTGAGGCTCTCCGTTAGATTCATCATTATCAGATAAAGTACCGATAGGGATTCCTTCATGGTAAACTCCCATATTTAATGGAGTTATAGGGATTCCTTCATGATTTACTTCCAAACACTTTAGATTTTTTACCACCTCTGTGCCCTCTATAGGATTCCACTTTCTAGTATAGGGAACTTCAGTTGTCGTTGAATGTCTGTAGTTAGGGTTAAAACCAGTAGCACCCTGTTTTTCTGCCAACATAGGTAACATTAAGGTAAACTTTAGAGCGTTTAATTTATCGCTAAAATACATTCCAGTACCCTCCTCCCTATCATCTAAGATAGAATATAATTCACCTTGAATACAGATTCCTTTCTGACTAAAAGCCCAAAACTTATTTTCAAAATATTCTTCAGATATACCCTTTATTACATCCAACTCGTCTGCGTTTAGTGCATTCATAATGTCACATCCTTATGCGCTCTCATTCTTCCTCGCCACCATCAGTATTCATACAGTATGTACCCCACATCCACGGTGGTATTCTTACAGGTATAGTTCCGTCGTTTGTATGCAACCTATCACCAACTCCTTGGATGGACGTGCTACCTACTGCACAACCTTGGTCAGTACCTATGTTAGAGTCTACGTATTCTATCATTTCTTCACGGCTCAATGCGTAATATTCATCATTCATCTCACTTTCATCAAACTTACTGGAACGTAATCTAAATCGCATGAAGTATTTGTCACCCATCAAAAGATGATAGTCGTCAGGGTCTATACTAATCTCTTCATCGTTGTTTGGGTTAGTTAAGATATAAGACCAAACTTGTACAGTAGTAGTATCTCCGTTGTCTAATATCACTTCTCTGTCCTCTACATAGGACGGCCATACATCTTCTAATCCCATATCTTTCAATAGAGTACCGTCACTAGCGGCCCAGTTCTGTGCTATATCCCGCTTCATGTGTATCTCCATCATCCTTGCTTCTTCTGCATTTGTAGGTTCAGGTAATACTTGGGTGGTGTCCTCTAAGAGAGTAAAACCAACATCAAACATTAATACTTTCATACGTTGAAGATTATCTTCTGCTTCCGCGTTCTCCACTTTAGACTTCAAAGACCAAGTGTTCTCACTCACTTTTACAAAAGTTAATCCGCTACCATCAGGCATCCATATTCCGCCTATTTGCATCTCTGCAAAATGTTTCAAAGCCCATTCTTTTAATTTTCTATCAGGTTTCCATTCATTCATTTATTTCATCTCCATTTATTTCTATATCATCAGCGAACGTAACATACTTATTACAATTTATACAGGCAAATACATCTCCGGTATTCGTCTTTAACACAAGACATCTCTTACACTCTTGGTTACACATAGGACAGGCTATATTGGTTCCACTAGCCCACATTAAGACTTCTGCATCTCCCCAAGCAAATGTAAACATCCTACCTTCTATATTTGTTGTGTTTGCCTCCGCTATTTGTGACATTACGTACGGTGATACTGCTACTTCATTCGGTAGCAACTTCACTCACTTCCGTTTTATTTACGATTTCAGGTCTTGTGTAAAATCTTGTTGTTCTATCATTCAGATATACAATATTTTTGTCATAGTCTTGAGGTGTGCCCCATAGGAGTGCATGTAAAACTTCATTTGGTGTAGGTATAACTTCAGGCTCGTTATCTGCATCCATCTCTAGTTCATGTATCGTACTACCAATTGTCATTTTCTGTGGGGCTAGTATTGTTTCAGCACCTGATGCACCATCCCATGTCCTACCGTCTCTGTTTACTGCACCTAGTTTACATGCTAGTTGAGAAACCATACTCTTGAAATTTGATGCTGTTTTAAAATCTTTGAGTCTATATGGTAATGTTACCGTAGTCCATCTATCACCTTGATATCGTAGGTGAAAACTTTTAACTGATTTCTTGTCTTGTACGGCCTTAGGTACTGTATTGTTACTATCTTTATGATAATCCGTGTTCTCCATGCCCGGTATCCACTTGAAACTAGCAATCTCATGACCGTAAGATTTACGTGATTCATATTTTGTATATTTCCAACCGTTCACTAAGTCATGTTCTTTTCTATTTTTCTTACTAGTCTGTGCTATCCAATTCTGTAAACTAAATAACCAATCCCAATTCTTCCAAGTGTATCTAGCCTTGTTCCTCAAACCTTCCTTACGTACAACGTTAAAGTTTCTAGCAGACATACGCCTCAAAGCGCCGTTAATTTGTTTAACAACTCTCTTCTCTTCCATGATGTTACCTAGGCTTCTAGCATTTTTATTCCATAAAATAACTCTTTCAGGTGAGATATTTTTGTAACCGTTGTATCCAAACTTGCCTCGGATTTGGTCATGATGCCAACCATCAGAGACGCACGCTCTGCCTCTTTCTCTGCTCCACAATTGTTCAAATCCCTCTCCATTTTCTGTTTTTATCATTACCCAGTCTGTAATGTATGACCCATCATGATGTCCGCACTTTTGTTCAGGGTCATCTTTCCATGAGCACACGCCCTTAGTGGGAATAGTGTCATATAGTGGGTCGGAAGGAAACCATTTAGTGCTATCCAATGCCTTCTCAATTGCTAATCTAAGAGGTGTATACTTCTTACTCAAATACAACCCTATTTTTCCTTCGTCTATAATATGAAGTTCATTTTTAGATATTCTAAACGCAGCATATGAGTCAAGTCCTGTGATTTCGTTTAGAATCAACCATTCTTTCATGTTTGTGTCACCGTTCAGATAAATTATTCCATTTGTACACGTAGGTGCTCTTAACTCACAATACATACCAGTAATCATATCTTCTCCACATGATTTAGTGTCAGGGTTAGGCACTTGACCGTATGCAACTGTCTGTGACATCATCGCTGTTGCTGCTCTTGTATACTGATTAACTAAATCTTTAGCACTCAAGTCTGCATTTGGCCCAGCAGATGCTAATGAATAAGCAACCGCTGCATCAATAGGATAACACTTACCTATTGTGTCCTTTGTCTTACCAATTGCGTGGTCTATTATAATTTGATTATCTGTAAACATTATCGTGTCATCTACTATACCTGCATCTTTATATCTATTCCATGTATTCCATCCTTGTCTTTCTGCCGCCATCTTATATCACCTTTATTTCTATTTCTTTTATTTTACTTTTTACTTCTACCAATGCATTTGTTCCATTAATATCTGTAGTTAAAACATATATCTGTTTAATCTTTTCAACATGGTCACGTGACAACGGGGATTCCCCCATATATCTCAGATGAAATCCTTCGTCGTAAAGAGTTGCATATGGTAATGAATAATTCTTCGATGAGTTGTATTTCATTTCTATTATCACTAGATTATAGTTACTTAGATTCTTACGAAACCTAGTTTTCAAGGAACTCTCGATATATTCAATACCGTGACAAATCCATGTTTGTGATATATATTCCTTCATATCACTAGTATCAAAATAACCTACTTGTTCTGTTGAAAATGTATTAGAATATCCGTTGTAAGGATACAGACTTATACAATGTAATTCATTTGTTTCTTTGTCTTGTAATGCATAATAACCCTTATGGTCTTTGGCTATTATTTCAGTACCGTCTGCTAATGTCAGGAGTTTATTTCCATATTGGTATCCATCACACAAAAAGTAATTATCTGATAATTTCATTGGCCCGTGGTGTCCATTTATCTCCACGCTTTTTCCGCTTAATATCGTTATTTTGTTTTCATTCATATTTCTCACTCCTTCTTTCATTCTTTGTTTATATAGTCAATCGTTCTTTTACGCGAACTCAACCTCTATCCCTACACGTTCTGTGTGTTTAAGCACAAGTTCAGGGGAATAGTCAACTGTCTTTGGTAACATCATTATCGCCTCAACATCCCAGTAATCACCTGATAATGCACCATCCCATGCTGCTCTCATGAGTGAAGGCGTTGAGTGAGCGGCCTTGTCTAAATTTATTGTAGGAAGACCATTCTCGCTTATCAAGAAAGGTTCTAATCCGCTTATTTTAATATCCATAAAAGACGGGTCTGTACGTATTTCGTATACTAGACTAGAGAAGAAGCCAACGGGTACGCCGTGTATCTCAGACAATTCCTTCCATAATGAGAGCATAACTATTGTATCAATTACATTGGAATGATTGAGTGTTGCCCAACCCATATGATTAACAAGACTATCATCAATTTGTATAGCGTGTGCCTGAGATAGTTTTCTCCTCTCTGATATCATCTGCGCAGTAAGAGGAGGTATAGGAAACGTTGTACCTATCTCATCAACAATCATAGTGAGCGTACCCCAAATATCATTCAGTATGTGTCCTTTAGGTGTAAACGGTAACTTATTCATATTTCCACCATCTTTCCATCGTGAATGCGCCCCGGTGAACCCTTCCAATTATCTCGGTTGAACATTTCCCACATATTTACCATGGCATTGAAGTTCAATTCATTGTAATCTAAGACAACGAATATTGTACCACTCCTCATGTGTATATCTATGTTGTAGTTTTTATACGCAGTTCTTCTCATTGACTTGCTTGAGGGGCGGCGAACCATCGCCACTACCTCGGTCATTACTATGTATGCTTCTCCTGTCTGTGTGTTACATCTCATGTATGTCATTCTTTCACCTCATCTGTAGTGTAAGGTTCTTCTTTTGATTCTTCTATGAAACCTGCTTTTTCAGCGAATTGAAGTAGGTTTTTGATTCCAGCAGAGAGAGGGTGCATGTTTAGTACAGCCCCGCTTGGGTGATTACCCGGTGTGCCCGGAATAAATATCTGAGGCACTTTGTTTGTGTATCTAATAATCTGAAACGGTGTGTATGCTAGTGTTCCTGATGCCGCAGATTTCATCACAGGGGGTTGGTCTCTCAACCACATACTAACTTCGGTAGTAGTACGTACCTTTGTAGCAAAGCCATATTCTCGGCCTTGATTTACGCTCTTAGACACACCTTGTATGTGCATCAAACCATCATCATAATTGCATTTTACTTGTAATCTTTCTTCCATATTTATCTCTCCATTCTTTTTTGTTGTATCCCCCTAAACACAACTCCTTGTATTGCATTACGGGATTGGGCAGGGCGATTATTATAATCAGGTGTTTTCATAGAAACTATGTCTTCTCCTATTGTTTTTAGTAAATGAATGGGTATGTATTTGTTACCTATCTTTATGGTTATAATACCGTTTGTATTATCTCTAACACTCATACCTCTCTTTATAGCCTCACCCACATAAGATATATTTCTATCATACATCTCTATATCGTGAAACATATCATCTGTTACCATACAATGTCTTGTTCTAATACCACTAAGAAATTCTTGGTCAACTTGCATGAATCCGTTATTTGATTTACACTTACCACATGGCGTTTCAAACGTAACTCGGTTTGCCTTACGCCATTGGTTGTGTGAACATTTACTACACTCAATTATAGTCCAACCTTTCTCTATAGGTGTGGAAATATCAGGTGTCCGCTCTGTATAATCATCTAGTGTGTGGGTGTGAGACTTAGGGCTGTTTTTAGCCCCCTTATTCTTAGCCTTATTCTTAGCCTTATTCTTAGCCTTTGCATCCTTTTGTTGCTTTTCTTGTTTAATCATCAATGCTTCTTCTGCTTTCAATTCATCATCCGTAAGTAGGCTCTGTCCATCATAATCAAAGTTAGACCATTTAGGCTGTTCAACTACTATAACAGACTCTCCTACAGGAATACCGCATACATCAGCAACATATGTTTGCTGTGATTTAGCCTCCACCGCATGATTACAGAAGTTACCACGTGTCCATGTAATGAGTTCAGCAGCAGTAGTCCAAGTGTGCTTCTCTTTAGGTATCATAAGATGTGCTAGAATAGCCAACTGAACACCAGTACGCCCATGACCGCCCATACATTGTGTTGATATTGTTTTGATATTGTTATCCTTTATGTCTTGTATTAATGCCTTCCACCAAGATGGGCCTAAGTTACTAGGTATACTATAATCAGGCCAATCTATTTCTATAACAGTAGGTGTGTCTCCACCTATAATAGACGATGATGACTTCCAACCTATTGGTAACACGTCAATTACTCTTGCACTTTGTATAACACCTAACGGCCCCAAAGCCAAATCGGGCATAGGTGACATTTTATGCCATCCACCTTTTCTGTTAGTTCCTCCAGCGTATACCTTTACCTTACCTGTGTCAAACACTAGTGGGTTTCCTTCATGACATCCTTGTTTATTCATTGTCCTTCCTCCTTTAATACCTTTAATACCGTGTCTGTCCAATTATTATCATCAGACATTTGATTCCTCAAAAACTTACTAAGTAATTCAGAAAGTAATGGATATGTTACATCTAATTTATTCAACCCATTCCATCCGTTAATCCACATCTGTGGAGTCACCTCTTGATATTTCTTTTCTCTCAATAATGATGCTACTGCATAACTATCTAACGAAGAAATATTCTTACCACCTGCCATAAACACTTCAGGGTATGAGTTAGTTAGTAATTGAGAACTAGCCCCACCATACTTTAAGTCCATTACAAGCACATCGTTTTCTTTACATAATTTACACGTCGTCATCCCACATGGTACAAATCCTTCACTAGTTGAATATTTATTTGTGTAGTGCATATATTTAGGGCCACAAGCAACTGCCGCATCCCTAAGTGCCTCAGGTATCTCATTACTGTGTGCTATGAAGTTTTGACGGTAGTAACTTACACCTTTACCTTTCAAGAAGGTGAATAGAGTTACCCAGTCTGCGTTTGGTGCCGCGTTTTTCTCATTTGCTTCTCCATCCATTAACTCAGATGCTAACTCGTATGTCCTGAACATATATGCTAATGAATCAGGTGAGTGAGAGAATAAACCACTCTTTTCACCAGCATCATCCACGTGTATACTGCTATAATCAAATGCTTTCTTTGAAAGGAACTTGTTGTATAGGAAGCCTCCATTATGCTCAAGATTCTTTGCAAGATTTACTTCTCCCATCAATTCATTTAACGTATCTGAACACGGATTATCTAAGAAAACATCGACTGCCCTGCATACAGCAGCCCCTCTTGATGCACACTCTCCCCAGTTAGTGCCACCGTAGGAAGTATTTGACCCCCAACCAGTAGCAAATTGTTTCTTGCACCAGTTAAGAGCAAGACCAATTTCCGTTGTATCTATATTCATTTGCTCAACTAAGGCATAGTAATGTTGGCGGGTTTCTCCAGCGTGTTTATTACCGCTCACTTCTTCCCACTTAGTTACACCCATCATGGCTGTTAATGTAGGCCATACATCCACCATCATATTCTTTTTGTGTCCTTTTGAATATCTCATCTCACCTAATGAGAGAGCGAGGATTGCTTTAGTCATCCAACCAACGAAAGCGCCCGATAAGTAAGCATCGTTAACACCATTGTAATTCATGCCACCTGCCCATTGATGGAAGAAGTGTGCAAACCATCCTTGTTGTCTTTGGTAATGTGTTTGTGAACGTCGTAAGCCAGCCTTGAATGCTTCTATGTATTCAGGGCAACAAGCGTTGTATGGTTGTGGTACAATATCCCAATTAGGGTCAAGTGCAAGCCATGTGGGTGAGCCTTCTGTGAATCTATCACCAACATTGACTTCACCAACCACGTAAGGTATACTATGCTGTCTTGCATGAGCACAAATATGTGACATCAGAGAGCCTGTTGGATGTGATATAACAAACCCATCAGGGCATTTATCTCTTGTAATGTTCTCTTCTAACCACGCCACTTCTTCTAATCCTGTTGCAGTCCATACTGCACCTAGTGATGCTATACCCGACGTGCTTAGGAACTCTGTCATATCTTTTGCTTCACAACGACCAGTTGGGCCAGCACTACCAGTAATTTTTGCTACTTTCATACAGGTATTATCAGGACAATCAAGTTCTTCGTTTACATCTTCGACCTTATAGTTAGGACAACTCACATTTGTGTGCCATGTAAAAGGGGGCGCTCTAGGTGGATTAGGTGGTGAAGCACGTATCTGTGTGATATATGGTTCATTGCCACCGCCCATTTTCTTCTTGTACTCTTCATCTCTTTTGTATACAAACTCTAACTCGTAATTAGTTGTACCAGTTTTAATATCAAATTCATGACTATTATTTATCATGTTAATATCATTACTCATGTAAGTTTGACAAGGATTCAAAGCGAAGTATAGTGTTCTTTCATTACCTGCTGTGATACCATCGTGTCCTTTACCGATAGTAGCAAACTGCTGGGGTGCTAGTACAGCACTAGATGTCGCATGAACAAAGGGTTGTAATATCATACAACCTCTTGGGTCTTCTTTCTTCATAGTCTCACTCAATGAAATCCATTCCTCTTGTAGTGTCTCTTTAGTAACCTTGATTGATTCAAGTACACCATGTCTAGCAAACTCAGGGCAAGCACGAAGGAAGGCAGTTTCACCATCTTCACATTCAGGTAGTATCCTACCAAACGCTGCATCCACTACATCAATTGTATCATCTAATAGAATTAGTTCTAAGGGTAAAGGTTTCCATCGTATTGAACCTCCCTTATACGCCAAATCAACTTTTATTAAATCATCTGCTTTCTGTGATTGCATACCGAATAGGCGTTCTTTCTGTGTAGTTGATTCTTTAAACTTACCACTCGTAATTATATCTTCTTTCTTACCTGTTAGTTCAATATATATGTCAGCGAACAAATCTTCAGCAGTTAGTTCACCTATATCATCGTAGGCTTTATTGTCGTCTTTGGTTATTGTCATCGTAATTCCCTCCTTCTTTCATTCTTTGTTTATATAGTCAATGTTATTCTTCGCATAGTAGCACAATTTACACAACGTATACATCGTAGTATCTGTGGTAATAGTTTTCCATAACATACCGTGTTTAATACACGCATCACACCTTCCTACTGGTATCAAACCTAATTTACACGCTATCCAATACCAAAATTCTTTATTCATTCTAATCCATCTCCCCTTCTATGGATTTATTGAATTGCATATCACATTCACTACAATAAATCAAAACCTGTATTGTATCATCCTCAATTACAAATGCGCTCTGAAAAATTAACACGTGCTCGCATTGTGGCTCACCGTCAAGGTAGGCATGGTCTGCCGCCGTCATGCTATCAGGGTAGTTACTACTCATTCACTCACCTTCTCCAAGTCAGTATCGGAAAAATCACTACTTCTTTTTAGACTACATTTCTCACAAGTTATTTCAACGGAGATAGTATCTCCATGTGGGTTTTGATATCCGGTCGATGAATAGAGATATGCTTGAGTTATTTTCCAAATGTGGTAAGCCTCACCTATCGCTGGCACTCTTGCTGGACATTCCTCGCTCATGCACTCACCTCTAAGTGGTCGGTGTATTGTTGATATGCTTCAGTAAAGGATTCACCACACAGATAACATCTCCATTTCACAGATGCTATATTTTCTTCAAAGTTCACCCTTCCGGCAATTGGTTGAAAATTGTGCTCGTATATTGAACTACAACTCATTCAATCGCCTCATCTGTTTTTACTAAGCCTATATGCTGACGAATTGATATTGGTTTATCTTTGGCATGAAATTCAACCACTCCTAACCAACCACAATCGTAGCATTCTCCTTGTAAATATACTTCTAATTTGGATAAATAAAACTCAAAATCAACACCACTTGCGCTAAAGTGTATAGTGTTTTTACAGTTAGGACAATCGTGGTTTAATGTAGTATCTATAATCTCGTAGTTTTCATGTTCTTTGTTCACATAATCCCAAGCCATTTCAAGTCTTTCATAGTCTTGACTTCTGAGTTTTTGTCCTTCAAACATATACTCAAATGTTCCACCTACATTATCATCCCATACATCTTCAAACTGCTGTGTATCTATCAAGGGGTCGTTTTTAGCGCACTCAATGAGCGCATCTGCTACTCTTCCCATAGCGTGATAAAAAGCCTTCAAGTCTGCTTCTGTTACAAGATATAATTTCTCTTCATTCATTCTTCCTCACCTTCCTCTTCTATCCATGTTCCTATATGACCGCCGCATTGAAAACAGTGAATCTCCGGCCACGTTTTTTCGACAACAGCATACGTCTTGTGCCAACCAACCGCTAATGACGTTTCGGGACAATGCCATTCTCTCATGCCCTTTGAGTTAGGACAAGCCACGCCTGTCTTAGTCCACTTGCGCCCACCCACTAAGAGTAAATGTCCGGCGGTATCACTCATGCTCATTCTTCATCCCTCCGAATGTTCCATCGGGTATTACATACAGAGCATCTCAGGTGGTCACACCATTCTATTCCTGTGTGAATGAAGGATATGTCCTCCATACAGCACTCCTTTATGTCGCGCTCATCACTCATTCCTCTTCCTCCTGTTTTGCTAGTATCTTTGCTACATCGTATATTTTACCTACAAATTGCACACCATCTAGTGTCATATCTATTAGTAATTCACCTGCTTCTTCATCTAACTTACATTCAATAATCCTACCTTTACCTATTGGTGGGCTACTATATCTTGCAAAATTAATCCAACTCTTTTGTTTCATATTTATCACTCTTTCTTTCATTCTTTGTTTATATAGTCAATCATTCTTTCTTGTACACTCTCATATATTCAACGACTATCATCATTACACATGAGAACATATAAACTAATCAAGATATTCACCTAACCTCGCAGGTATTACCTTCGTAAAATTGCATTTATCACAACATTTATCAGGCAAATTCCCCAAAGGCGCAGGGTTATTTCCCCATTCTTTTATGTCTTTTTTACCACATAATATGCAATCAAACGGACTCATTCATCATCACCCTTGAATTGAGTCTGTGGGTCAACTGTTCCATGTGTCTTGATATGCACACCGCACCATTTCTTTCCTTCTTGTGCGCCATTTTTACATCGAGTGGGCATCCATCTTGGTTGTTTGACCAATGCTTGACATTGATATTTCTGCTTAATTGGACTCGGACTCATAACATCACCATTCTATTTCGATGATGTATTAAATCATGACCTACGAAGTACGCTGACACGAAGAAAACTATTGAATGTAGTGAGACTAAAACCATTGTACTGAAAGCCTCTTCAGTATATGCTACACCTATTTCTGTTAAATGTAGTAAGCCCTCACCTAGTAAGAATAACTGTGTTAATCTGCCTGTATTATTTCTAATTTTCATTCATCATCACCTTTCCATTTTGGAGGATATAACGGCTTACCCCAATGAAAACCACAGTCCACACAACGATGACCGACGAAATCACTAATTGTCCAATTGTGTTTAGTAGGCTCATCCTTATTTTCAGGACAAAGTGGAATCTTGTGCTTCATCTCATACTCTTCCTTGAGCATTTTATGAAAAGCCTCAACCTTATCTACATACTCATTAATGTTCTTGAGCAACCGCTTGTAATCTTCTAGGATAATTGGTGCGTCTGCTATCAGTCGTGCATTGGCTAACTGCCACTCCCTCTCTTCCTCGATGTCGATGAAGTCAGTCCTTGCGATGGTGCAATCTTGCACATCCACCACACGGCATGGGTCTTCCTCATCTACTGTCCATCTCTCAGGTGTATGTCCTTCGTATTTGTCTGTGTCAATCATTCTTTATCTTCTCCTGTGTGTGTCTTAGGTTTGGCTACACCTATATCATTCATCATACCTGCTGGTATATCTCCGGCATCCACCATCGCTTGTAGTAGTGCCTTTGCTACACCTGATTTCGTTCCCTCTTCATGTGTAGTACCATCTAAGATAGCACTCACTACCTCTCTCTTTTCTTCCACTATTCTATCGAACTTCTCATCAATAGTACCAACAACTGATAGATATACTGCGTGAACTGAATCTGCATCCTGTCCTATACGATTGACTCTATCTTCTGCTTGTTCTTCCCAACCTGATACCCACTCTCTTTCTATGAACACTACTGTGTCCGCTGCTGTAAGAGTCAAGCCTTCTTTCGCCGCTATTGTTGAGCAAATTAAACCATCTAACTCACCTGCTTGGAATGCCTCAACCCTTGCAAACCTCTTCTCTGCTGATACAGAACCATTGATTGTACCCCATTTCTTACCTTGAAACCTCTTGTCGGTGCGTAATAGTTTAACTAATTCTTCTCCTACATCTTGGTGATGGTGGAATACTATGATAGGTTTGTCTGTGTTTTGGTCTTGATATTCTGCTATCCAATCAGCAGCAGCAGGTACTTTCATTTGTCCGGCAGCGTGTCTTAATGCTGTTAGCATATTCAATACAAATCCAGCGGGCATCCCGCCTGTGGTTTTGTAGTAATCATACTCACTGAGCCATTGTCTTGCCATCCTTCTATAATCTGCTAAATATTTTGTGCTTGGTACTATCGGTATGAATTGCCTAATCTTATCAGGCAACTCGTCTAACACATCTTTCTTCATTCTGCGTATCATGGTGTCCCTTAATTTCTCATGTAGTTCTTCAACATTAGAAGAGCCGGTAAAATCCCAACCCCAACCATTGTTATGTGCGTCACAATATCTCTTAACATAAGGAAAGAAGTTACCCTTGTATTCAGCAGGTTTTATCATCTCTAGTGTAGTGAATAATTCAACAGGTCTGTTAGTGATAGGTGTACCACTAAGACACAAGACTGACTCTACATGCTCTGCTAACTCTACACAGGCTACTGTTCTCTTGATTGGTTTGCTTGTTGTACCCTTATTCTTTAGGTAATGTGATTCATCAAAGATGATTAGGTTAGCATCAAGAGCATGAAGATTATCTTGCTGTTTTGCTACTAAATCATAGTTAATCACAGTAAAATCACAGCCTTCTAAGTCAACTTTACCATTCTTTACTACTTGAAGTGTTGATTTAGGTAGCCAAGTGCTTATCTCTCTGCCCCAATTGTATTTTACATTTGCAGGTGTTACTACTAACACAGGCCAATACTCTTGATGAAGTGCGGCGTATGCGATGGCTTGGATAGTCTTGCCCACACCCATGTCATCACCTATGAGGGCACGACCATCTGCTAACTCAGCAAACCTTACACCAGCATATTGGAAAGGGTATAGTTCGTAACCTGCGGGAAACATTACTGCTAATCTCTCCTTCATATCATCTACTAATTCATCATCATGTAATGCAGTAGCATCGCTGATTGCTATTCTCTCAGCCTTACCAAGTAAGTATGTCTTAACCTTCTCAATCTTGTTTATTTCTGTGAGTAGTGATGCACAATTCTCATCTCCTTGTTCAGTATTTGCAACAAAGTTTGTTAATTTCTTAATCAATGAACTTGCTTCTGATATGGGTACAGACCATGCCTTATCATCAGGTTGCCACTTTCTTCCATTGACTTGCTTAATTACATATCTTGAATCAGTATCATCGTATGGAACTTTGAGCATTATAGCATCTGCTTTTAATGTGGCACTATAACCACTACTGTTAGTTGTTACAGGTGCGCTCTTCTTGAGTGTCTCTAGGTATGCGTCTATGTTTTGTGTGTAGTAACCCTCGTCCTGTAAGATAACTATTGCATCTTGAATAACCCTTTCATCAATAGATATAGACATACGAGTACCATCCCATTTGAATGAAGGGAATGATATACTATTTTTGAGTCTATTATACAATCCTCTATTCCTTGAACCCCAATCTAATGCTAATCTCTTACTTTTTCGCGGGTATCTATGAGAAGGGTCGTTCTTGCTGAACCACACCTCTTCATACTCTTCTATTTTGACTACCTTACTGTTATTATCAGAGACTATCATCCGTGTGTACTTGTTTAGCCATTCAATAACTAGAGCCATGGCTTCCGCCTTATCCATTCCGAGTTCTTCTAGGCTATTACAAAGTGATGCAAAATCACCAGCGGGTAAAGCCTTACCATATTTAACATCGAAGATAGGTGTATTGTTATTGTATAATTTCTTAAACATAGCACGAAACTTGGCCTCTATTACATTTCTTTGCCGCCTAAACTCTGCTAGTATAACTGCGGCTTTATCCTTCTCTTCTCTTGCTTTCATACCTACTTCTTTCAATAGTATTAGAGCCTGTGACCAGTCAGTTTCAGGTGGATAACCTGCTATGTGTTGAATAAGAGGTAACTGTGTTCTTGTGTATTTGTGAAATCTATCAGTCATCTCTATGTAATCTTCTTCATCAACTTCATCTGCTTCAGCCATCTTTACAAAGAATGGTGCGTCGGGCTTATTTGGGCCGATGTCATCTAATGCACCATCAACATGCACAGAGGCAAAGGCTTTGATGAGTTTGTGCATATCTTCTTTGGTTGGTATAAACTTACTACTACCTATCATTCAATCATCTCCTTTAATTCCAATCCTCATATACTCCGTGAACAGTCTTGACTTCATCGTTGTCCTCTTTTTCATCGTAACAATGCTCGCAGATTTTTCCCCATTGGGGTGTGTCGATTATGTATTTGATAAAGACAGATTCCATACACAGTCGGCAATAATCTTCAGGTTCTTTACTCATTCAATCATCTCCTTTAGGTGAGTTTCTTTCCACACTATTCTCATAGCAGTAACAATAGCATCGTGGTATGATTTCTTACCCGTCAATTCCATTAAGAAACTGATGAGGTCATCCCCTTCACAGGGTTCACACACACCACATTCAACACATTTCATTACTACACAATCAATCGTGTGATGCGAGGGGGCAAACCAAGACTGGTTTATTTTTCCCATCTCTAAAGCCATACCTTTCTCACCACAAAACTCACAAGTAAATAGCATACCACTTACTGTCTCGTCATCATTCTTTTCATTATCAATACTATTCATTTCATTTCATCTCCCTTCTTATTTCATTCTTTGTTTATATAGTCATCTAACTTTACCATTTACATCCAAGTGTATCAATAGTAATTCCATCTTCGTACTCTTTTGGTAGTGTGTACACCACGAAGACACATCGTTTGAAGGATGCTCAACATAAGTCCAATTCGCAAGGCTATTCATACCCCATTTCTTTGCTAACTTATCTAAATAATTATTCGGTACTCTATCTAAGTAAGAGAGCCATTCATCCTCAGTTCTATTCCTTAGTTTATTCAAGGGTTTCATCTCTTCACCCTCGTTTCATCTTCACATACATTACAGTAGGGGTGTTCCTCACAGTCATCTGTAATCTTCATGTCCTGATTCACCCACATCTTGAACTCCAAATCAGTAGAGCCACATTCATTACATTCATGTGGTCGGCCACCCAGCCATGGTACGAGTTCACTCATTCAATCAACTCCTTCAAAGCGACTGCACAACAAGCATACAATTCTTCCCAACCTTCTTCTTGTCCATGTCTTAACCGAATGTGAAGTACATGTTCAATACCTTCACGCAACCGCTTGACTTCTGCTAAGAGAAGTGGTGCGTCTGCCATGAGTTGTGAGTTTGCATCTTGTCCGTGTCGTTTTGAAAAGAAAATCATATCACCTGCTCCTGACCACCAATCGGCTTTTGCGTGTATGCTTCCGTTTTCAACTCGCCAAGGTGCAGGTGTGTGTCCTTCGTATTTGCTTTCATCAATCATTCTTCTTCACCTTCCATGAGTGATTTGAGTATGTAATCTGCGGCTGTCTGAGCACTACTAAACGCTTGACTGAGAGCCTTATCTTTATCTTTACACGCAGCCAACCATGACTTAAGGTAGGCTTGACTGTTAGCATTATCCTCAACTACTGAGTCAGGTTTGAACTCTCCGCCTAGTGTGAGTGTTACGATTAACTGTCCCATTTCAGCAATCAATTCTTCATAGGCATACTCAGGTGAACCAAAGGCAGACTTGAGCGGCCTCTCAACTCTGTTGACATGACCTGTGCTGTGAATAGCCTCATGGAATGCGGTCATCACCTCACCAATAGGTGTAATGAATGACTCGTGCGGTGGCATAACAACCTCATCTTTCTCTGACGAGTAGTATGCACGCACACCTTTGCGGTGCAGGTCAAGTGTGTCCTGTGATGCTATGTAATCATTGAAGTGCGTCATCATCTCAGACTCAGGCACTACATCAACGACTATCATCTCAGGCGCTACATAGTCAACACATTGTTCAACACAAAATACAGTGTACCAACGCACTAGCCATCTGCTACGCGTCTCTTCTTCTCCGTTATCATTCTCAACAGTAAACTTACTGCGCTTGAAGAACTGTATGTTCACGCCATCACCATTAGTCAAGCCTTCTATTGAGTAGCCCTTCTGTATCAACTGCTTGCGTGTAGCAAAGCGAAGGTCAGTCCATCCTCGTGCCATACCCTCTATCCATAGTTGCACTATATTTCCACCTCGATATGCTTTCTTGCTAACCAAGTTATGTGGCATACTACCTGTGCCACCAACCCAAGGCTTGCGCCAAGGTAAGTTGTTATCTGTTATAGCAGCACTCAAGTTATTGAACCACCGTTCGTGGTTCTCTTGTTGCTTCATCTCTCCGTATGCTCTCTTTTGTTCTTTACTCATAGCCATCTTTTTCACTTCCCTTATCCTTTCATTGTTTGTTTATATAGTCAAGTTCATTCTTCCCCCTTCGGGAACATCATGTCTGCGTATATCTCAAAGGTGTCCCATGTTATACCATACTGCGCATCATGCCTGTTGTATGCTTCATGTAGCACCTCTCTCGCTTGGTCTCTCGTTAGGCGAGGAACAGCCATTAACACATCATCAACACACCATATAATGTGGATTTCGTCGCCGTCTATCATTCCTTCCGAATGTTTCCAAAATGTTGAATGGCTCTTAGGTATCTCTTCATCGTCAGGCATACTGCTTAGGTATTTTATTGCATCTTTTACTTTCATTCAATCATCTCGTAGTCTGTTGAGTCAAGTAAGAAACCTAACTCAGTAGTGTCACCTTCTGCATTTTGTATGAACACAAGCCCTCTACTCTCCCAATTTGGTTGGTTAGTAGCATGAACAGCATCGTATATTTTATCCTTAGACACCTGTATTCCTGAGCCTAGCATCTTGAAATCATTCAATGGTCTTACTCTCATTCAATCACCACGCCGTGTGTATCGCTCAAGTATTGTAATTCTTCTTGCGTGAGTGGTCTATATCCTTTGGCTAATGCACCTGCACATTCATAACACATCTCTGCATCTTTATCTTGATAGACACCCCTACACATACCATTGTAGTGCCACCTTCTATCATCGGGCTTCAAATCTGATGAGACTTCAGTCCAACCATTGTGTATGTTAGAGCATTGATATGTAAAAAGTACGCTGTCATACTTAGGCTTGGTTTCATTATCGAAGTATGAATCTTCGTATTCACATTCGTAATCTTCAACCATGCGTATTGCTTCAGTTTTACTACCTGCATCAACTATGTATGTATCTATCATCGTTCTCTTTCGTGTGATGATGAACTGTTTATCCACCACTATGTCTCCATTGTTATTGTGAGTTTCTGTCATCACGCAACACCCCACTTCCTTAGCACCTTTACATCTTCAACACTAATCGGTTCCACACTACGGACTCTCGCTACCCCATCTCCCCAACTAACATCAAACCACTCTTTGTAATGCTTAACAGGGGTATGTTCCTCGTATTTCCATTCTTCATCTTGTGTTAGATAGTATTGCGTATCTACTATGTGAGCATGATTCTTGAGTACATCATCTCCATATTTGTTAGCCTCTTCTTTCGCCATAATCACGCTATCGTAATCTTCAAACTCACCGCTACGATGCTCAAATTTAACCAACACATATTCCCCACCTGTATATTCAGCGTAAGAACAATGTTCGCAATTATCCTCATCCCCACAATCACAAGGGTTATCATACCCGTATTCTTCTAACACTTTGGGGGAGAAATCTTTGAGATAATCGTTGGCGTAATAGGAATGACCCATCCATTCAGGGATAATCCCTGCTTCAACATAACAACACCCACAATTCTCATTCTCATAATTTTCTCCTTCGGTGTCTTCATCCAAATAATTTCCGCAAATCCTGCATTTCACTCGGCAGTTTTCACAATATCCGTGAGTTTCGGGGTCTTTATTCACTCCATTACAAGCCAAACATATTTCCGGAGATTCAGGAACTAACATGACGACACCACCGTAAGCACAAGGTTAGGTACTTCACCCTCGTGTATCTCGCAATCACATTGGATGTTGAAGTTGGCAATTGGCACACCTTCATCACGCCCCGTCCATAAGTAGGACAAGTCAATGGGGCAGCAGCACGTTAAGCACTCCACACCAACATTGGCTAGGATGTCGTTCGTCGTTATGGCAAAGTCTGATGTTACTATTTCAGTCATGGTCTTAGTTTCATTCTTTGTTTATATAGTCAATGTTTATTCTATCGCTCCTATGAGAGCGCAAGGGTAAAGGGTTGCTGTCCGAGGATTCCGATTATTCATCTGTATGATAAGACAATTGTATTAGTACGGTAGTCTCTCTTCTATTATTATTATTCTTTATGTATAGATAATACATTAGACTATTCGGAATATACCTCTCTTTCTATGTGGATATGCTCTGTCCTCGTGTGCGTATGTGCACATGAGCAGAATCCATACAGACTGTGCAGATTCACGGTGCATGAATTGAACACACCAAAATCAGTAGCCACGCTTATGTGTAGGTGGGCTGGTTGGCTGTCGCTCTCTCGTAAGAAGCAGTTTATTTTCTGAGTAGCACAGACTTACCACCCGTATGGTTGGAGAGGATTCCGAGAGATACGCAAGGCGTATTCGAGATAAAGAATCCGAATCCAAGCCACGCGTAACGCTTACGCTAGACCAAAAAAAATGCCCACCCCGCGAGTGCAGGGTGAGCGTAATGGGTGCTGACCCCCTGCGAGTGTACCCGCAGAGGGCTTGTGTAATGCTACGAATCTCGTGTACTCGTGTGCTACTTGTTCACGATAGGAACTTAGCCATGTACGCCTTAGCGCCCTTGACTGTGCTTGCTTTGCTACCTAGTTGACGAGCCGCCGCGATGATTGCGTCGTCTGCACTCATGGCTGCATCACTTGTGATGGTGGTGTCTGCATCCACTTTCACGTATGTGCCTTGATACACGATTGCAAGTGCTAGTCTCTTTGCTTTCGTTTCTTTGTCGGTGTTCCACCAGTTAGCGCCAAAGTTGCATTTCTGAGCGCACCATAACTTTCGTGCTTTCTTCTCAGATACACATGCTCGACCTGCTCCTTCTTTGTCGGTTACGCCCTCTGCGTACCATGCTCCACCGTCTGCTTGTGCCTTAGCCAAGTCAACCTCACGCTTTGCTATTTTGATGGCACGCTTGTCCTCTCTGCGTGCTTTGGTCAGCCCATATGCAAAGACATTCACTTCGTTGCCTTTGTTCTTGCCACTCGTTAGAGGGTGGGTCAGTTTCATGCCGTGGGTGCTAGGTGTAAGACTTGATGCCGGAGACCAACCAGTACCTATGGTGGTCTTGCAGAAGCGTGCTAGTATGGCTACTGCTTGCTTAGGTGTGAGCATGGTGTCTGCCACCTTCTCATCGTAGATGGGGTTAGGGTATGCACCTGTTACATCCCATCGCCCTATGCTCACCTTGGCTTTGCCTTTTTCTTTGCTAACAGCCATTAGGCTGTGCAAGAGCGTGGCAATACGCTCAATCATCGTTGTTTTCGCTACTGTATCATCAGTTGTCGTCATTTCAGATTTCTCCACACCCCTTTTCATTCACTGTTTATATAGTCAATGTAGTTTGAAGGCAAGAAAGAAAGAAATGGTTAGCATTACGCGGGTGTGCATTATGCTAAGCATTACGCCTTGTGTATAAGAAGAGGCATTTTTGCCCCAACCATACGGGTGGGGAATCCAAAGCGGTGCAAGGGCTGGCGCTAAAGCGTGCTAAGTGTGAGGCGCATTATGCGTAGCAGTACAGCGTTTATAGTGCCGCGACTTAGGCACTTGCGTACATAGGCAAGCACACAAGCGTTACGCAAGGCGTAGCGCGGGTAAGCAAAGCATTACGCTAGATTAACATGGCATTACGCTAAGAGCGTAATGCCCGACAGGCTCGCAGTACCCCATTACGCCAAAGCATTACGCTGGCTTAGCCGGAGCATTAGCATTACGCCATTAGCATTACGCTCTTATAGTCGCATACAGCGCTTGAGCAAAAAAAATATTTTTGGTAAAAAAGCCCCTTCGGGTCTCATATGTTTAAGAGTCAAGGTTTTACCATTACGCTGATTTGGCGACAGTTCAAAATAGAGTAACGCTATGTGAGGAGCATGGTGGCAGCGTTCGACCAAGCGTGGGACTTGCTTAAAGCCGATTTTAATTTATGGCCTAAAGAAGAGAACGACACTACTCCAATTAAGGCAAAAAATGGTCCTCCGGGCCATAATGTGGTGGATATAAATAATTTGGATGCTACCTCATCTCATGTTAATTTACCAAATATACCTCAATATGAGGGTGAACAGGGCACTATAAACAATGTAATTGAGGCAGATATTCATGAAGATAATCATAAAGCGGCGGCGCGAGTGGGGCATTTTTATAATAATCCTCAGATTGACGAGTTTTGGCCTCATATCGCGGAGGCGGAATATAGAACGAGAGGAACTCAATTTCCTATGCCTTTAACCGAAATAGCACGAAGAAATATGAAACAGCATTCACAAATAGATGGTAAAGAATATCCAAGTGTCAAATGGGAGGATACGCGATGAACCCCTTCAACCAAGCGTGGGCTTTTCTCAAAGCACCTATGGTCGATGGTAGTTTAGAAAGGCGCGACACGTGGCAAGATAATGAGGGGGATGAGAACGTTCGCTATGTCGCTGACTTCAAGCATCCTGAGACTGGCGAGATGCACCCGATGGTGGCTGACATCAATCATGCCGAAACAGACACGATGTATGGGAGATTTTCACATCCGATGATAGACATGAACATTTTACCACCTAATCATGATGTAGGCGATGTGCCAAAAAACCGGATGTTCTCTGAAGAAGATAGTTACAGGCACTCAATAGCAGAGGCTTCCTTTCGACCTCAAGAAAGCGATAATAACTTCGCCAATAGGAACATGATAGGTATGCCGAGAGTCAAGGATGCTGGACCAATGAGAAGAGTGAAAGGATTTGAAGATTGGAAAGAAGATAATCCTGAACATTCAGACATCAGTTTGATGGATTATATGATAATGTTGGATAATTACAAACATCAGGGTCATGGGACTGCCATGTATGATATGGCTGCTGATGTTCTCGACAGGGAGACACGTGGAGGTCATGTAATTGTGCGCGATGATGACCAAACCGATAATGCTGAAAGGATGTGGGCGAAACACAAGGATAGAAGTAATTGGCCGCATAGGGGGCAAAGATGAACCCCTTCAACCAAGCGTGGCAAGTTCTCAAAATGGCGAGATACAAAGTTGGGCCGACTGAATTTTGGGATAGGGATGAGCCGATTTATTCAGGTAAAAATAAAAAGGACAAAAA
>Ga0257117_1000277_pt1 | contig 46966 bp, 45 predicted proteins | sample SI112_135mmetaG_FD_190157 | JGI IMG/M metagenome (GOLD analysis project Ga0257117, IMG submission 190157) | Marine microbial communities from Saanich Inlet, British Columbia, Canada - SI112_135m | ecosystem: Environmental > Aquatic > Marine > Inlet | place: Canada: British Columbia | collected... | reverse complement strand
TTGTGCATAAATATTGTCGATTGGTATGTTAAAGAAGCCTTGGATTTGGTCAGCATGAAGATCCACAGTTAGTATGCGATCAACACCAGATGTTTCAATCATTTGAGCGACAAGTTTTGCAGTAATTGGTACTCTGGTAAGGCGTGAGCGTCTATCTTGTCTAGAATAGCCAAGGTAGGGTACAACAGCTGTAATTCTTCCTGCTGAAGAGCGTTTGAGCGCATCAACCATTATTAAAAGTTCCATTAAAGTTTCTGCTGTAGAGGGTCCACAAGTAGGTTGGATTACAAAAACGTCACAGCCACGAACATTATCAAGTATTTCTACTTGAGATTCGCCATCACTAAATTGACCTACAAAAGCCTTACTTTGTTGAATATTTAGATTTGCAATAATTTCGGACGAAAGATCAGGATTAGCGTTACCGCTGAAGATTTTAATTCTTTCTAAAGACATCTAGTTAGACTCTTATTGTTTGAGGTTGTAATTATACAAAGAAATCAGATGACCAAAGATAATAGTTTTTCTAGAAAACTAAAGTTTTATATTTTTTAAAGGAGTTCATTAATATACGGCTTGATGTCTTCAGGCTCCACTGTTGCGCTAAAGCGTTTATATGGCGCACCGTTACGATCGATGAGAAATTTTGTGAAATTCCACTTGATGCTGTCATTAAGTTTGCCTTTTAGAACAGATTTTAGGTATTTGTATATTGGGTGAGCGTTTGAGCCATTCACCTCGATTTTTTCTGACAATGGGAAAGTCACTCCATAATTAAGGTCACAAAAGCTTTGTATTTCCTCAGAGCTTCCTGGCTCTTGTTTTCCAAATTGATTGCAAGGGAAGCCAATGATCACTAAACCATCATCCTTGTACTCTTGATAAAGATTTTCTAAGCCTTTGTAGTGGTAGGTTAAGCCACAATTACTAGCTGTATTGACTACCAGTACAACTTTTCCTTCAAAATCATTAAATGAAATTTGTTCACCATCAATTTTACAAATATTGAATTGATAAATATTTTCAGTCATTTAAGCTACCCTGATAAATAGAATGATTTTACCCTATGGGCTTTGTAATTATTGGGCAAGGGCTTTAACAAAGTTCAATAATTATGAGGATGTCAATGCTCTCATAATTTTGAAAAATATTGGCTGGGATGGCAGGATTCGAACCTGCGAATGACGGGATCAAAACCCGTTGCCTTACCGCTTGGCGACATCCCAATTGTATAATGGCGATTTGTTAATCGACTGAGCGACAAAACCAAACCATTTTGATGGCAATTCTTTCTTTGCAATCAACGCATCATTTTCATTTTCAAATGCAACAAAAACACAAGAGCCACTTCCTGTCATCCTAGCTACATCGATATGATTTTGAGTTGAGTTTAGATGCCTTAAAGCATCTTTTATCTCACTTTCCAAGTCAATTGCAGCATCCAAACAGTCGTTATGTGGATTTGAAACTAATGAAAAATCAGACATTTTCCTTTGTACTGGTGTCATTGTCAATGCTTTATGGCTGAAAATTTCTTGAGTGGAGATGTGTTTATTGATTGAGACAACCAAATAGAAGTATTTCGTTAAATTTATTGGGTGTAGAATTTCGCCAATTCCTTCAGCCCATGCGCTTTGACCTTCAATGAAAACTGGAACATCTGCCCCAATATCTTTACCTATCATTATGAGTTGTTTTTTTGTTAACTCAAGGCCCCATAAATTATTCAATGCAATCAGGGTAGTGGCTGCATTTGAACTCCCTCCTCCTAGGCCACCACCAGAAGGAATCTTCTTTATTATTCCTATATCAACACCAGACTTGATATCACTAAATTTTTTTAACTTATTGGCACTCTGAATCATTAAGTCATCGGCGAGAGGAATATCTTCATTGCCAGAGGTACGATTTATTTTTCCATCATCTCTTAAACTGAAATTTATCTCATCATAAAAATCCAAAAGCTGAAAAATGGTCTGCAAGTTATGATAACCATCATCTCTTTTTGAGACAATGTGTAAGAATAAATTGATTTTTGCCGGGGATAAGTAAGTCAATTTAAGCTTTTATAAAGTGCTCTCTGTAGTGCTTCAATTCATCGATTGAGTCATAGACATCTGACAAAGCTAGGTGCCTAGATTTTTTGAATGAACTAGAAATGATGTCTGGTTTCCAGCGAACAGCCAGTTCTTTTAATGTAGAGACGTCAACATGTCGGTAATGGAAAAACTTTTCAAGGTTCGGCATATAGTTATACAAAAACCTTCTGTCTTGACAAATTGAATTGCCACACATGGGAGATAAACCCGAATCAACATATTGAGAGAGAAAATCAAGCGTTTGAGATTCTGCTTCTGCGACTGAAATTGAACTTTCTTTAACTCTTTGTACTAATCCAGAGCGGTTGTGTTGAGTGGTATTCCATTCATCCATACCATCTAATAATTCAGCCTTTTGATGTATAGCTAAAGATGGCCCTTCATCAATTACATTTAAATTGGCATCCGTCACAACAGTTGCAATTTCAATGATCACGTCGCTTTCAGGAATTAATCCCGTCATTTCAAGATCTATCCAGATTAAATTTGTTTTTTTGTTCATAAATTAATCTTAACTGTTACTTGCATGAATGTAGGCATCAAGTTTATCTTTCGCGGATCCATTAGATAAAACTTGATTTGCTTTTTGAATGCCTTCAATTAATGAATTCACAAGACCACTCACATAAATTGCAGCGCCAGCATTTAATGCAATAATGTCTCTAGCCACACCTTTCTTCCCAGAAAATGCCTCATTTATTAATGCAAGAGATTGATCAGCATTTTCAGCTTTAATTGAATCAATGCTTCCTACTTCAAACCCAAAATCATGAGGGTGAACAGTATAAGTTGAAATATTATTATCTTTAAGTTCTGCAACATAAGTTTTGTTGGCAATGGAGAACTCATCAAGACCATCTTCGGAATGCACCACCATGACGTGGCGTGAATTGAGACCTTTTAAAACATTGGCAATGGGCTCAACCAAGCTTTTATCATAAACTCCCATAATTTGATTTGGAGCTTTGGCTGGATTGGTCAAAGGACCCAATACATTAAATATTGTTCTAACTGCTAGCTCTTTACGAGGACCAATTGCATGTTTCATGGCGCTATGATGGGCCGGTGCAAACATAAATCCCACACCAATTTCCTCGATACACTCACTGATTAATTCTGGGCTTATATTTAGATTAATTCCAGCTGCTTCCAATACATCTGCACTTCCAGACTTTGATGATATTGAGCGATTGCCATGTTTTGCAACTTTTCCACCTGCTGCTGCGACTACAAAGGCTGAAGCTGTTGATATGTTGAATAAACCTAGCCCATCTCCTCCAGTTCCGCAGGTATCAACCAAGTAGTCATTGCTGCTTAATTCTACTGATGTGGCAAGAGCACGCATTACTTTAGCGCTAGCAGTAATCTCTTCAATTGTTTCGCCCTTCATTGAAAGTCCAACTAGAAACGCACCAATCTGAGCATCAGTAGTTTGCCCAGTCATGATGCTATTCATGACATCATGCATCTCATTTTCATTTAGATTTTGTCTCGAAATAACTGCTTTTATAGCTTGGTTTATATTCATAATTATCGCTGACCCATTAAGTGTTCAATTTCATCAATATCTTTAATCGCTTTTTCGGAGAGGACATGGTTTCCTGTTTCAGTCACTAGAACATCATCTTCGATTCTGATTCCTATACCCCAGTATTTAGAGTCAATTTTATCATCCCTTCGAATATAAATTCCAGGCTCAACAGTTGTTACCATACCATTTTTAAACTCACGGAACTCATCATTAATTAATTTACTTCCTACGTCATGAACATCAAGCCCAAGCCAGTGCCCAGTGTTGTGCATATAAAATTTAGTCAAATCCTCAGCAGATTTCATAATTCCTAGCTTGATAAGCCCATTCGTTATTATTTCACATGCAGTCTCATGAGGTTTGTTTGAACTTACGCCAGGCTTAATAGAGTTAATTGCAGATTTTTGAGCATTCAGAACAACATCATATATCTCTTTTTGTGCCTCACTAAACTTTCCGTTAACTGGAAAGGTTCTTGTAATATCTGATGCGTAACCATTAATCTCACATCCCGCATCAATCAGAAGTAGATCACCATCTTTTAGTTCTTGGTTGTTTTCAGTGTAATGCAAAATACATGCATTTTCACCACTTGCAACGATTGGAGGATAGGAATGTTCAGAGTTACAATTTCGAAAATGCGAATCAAACCCAGAGGCAATATTATGCTCATATAGCCCAGGAATAGCTGCTTTCATTGCATTCATGTGGGCTTCAGAAGCTAAATTGGCTGCATCTTGCATATTTTTTACCTCATCCTTGTCTTTAATAAGCCGCATTTCTGAAATATAAGGATTTAAGGGTTTTAGTTCTCTTTCAAAAAGTGAATTGATGCGTTGGTTATGAATATTTGTGCTTGAATTGTCTTTCCAACCGTCACTTCCTGGCGCATCATAATAAATGACAGAACCTTTCTTAATGAGAGAGTCAATATTGTCAAAAAAAGTACCAATATCATAAGCTTGATCAGTTAATAAAGTTTCAGGAGCGAGTTCTACGCCAAGTCTAATTCCGTTCCATATTTCTTTGGCCTCATCTTTGGGCCTCAAAAACATGGCATAGTTTTCTTTGCTGAATACTGCTATCGCATCGGGCTCGGTAAATCCAGTAAGATACCAAAAGTTACTATCTGGGCGAAATGGATAACTCACATCACTGTTTCTTTTTTGTTCACTATTAGTCGAAACAATGACTACAGCATCATGGCCCAACATGCTTAACAACTCCTCTCTTCTTTTTTGATGTATCATTTTGTTTGGTGTATTAATTCTTAGATATATAACGCAAGAAAGATACCATGAAAACGATACGACTTTATCAAAATGCACCTTTTACTGAAGGTAAAACAGCTGAATTAGATAGTGATAATAGTCACCATTTAAATAAGGTTTTACGCTTTCCAGTTGGTCAAAATATTACACTATTTAATGGTGACGGTTTTGATTACACTGCGGTCGTTCAAAGTGCAAAAAAAACAACCAATCTTAAAGTTATTTCTAAAAAAGTTAACAATAATGAATCAAAATTAAATTTAACACTCGCTCAAGGAATTGCAAAGGGTGAAAAAATGGATTTTTTGATCCAAAAAGCAGTTGAATTGGGAGTTACACGAATTATTCCAATGAAATTAGAGAGGTGCGTTGTAAGATTAAGGGATGAAAAAGTTCAAAAAAAAATTGATCATTGGCAAAAAATTGCAAATCATGCCTGTGAACAATCAGGGCGTTCAGTCATTGTCGATGTATCTCATCCAGCGTCGCTAGAAGAGTTATTAGAGGTGACGAATCATAATGGCTTTGTTTTGCATCATCGAGCAACACTAGGTCTAAGTCAGGTTAAGGAGACGTCAAAAGCAACGATACTGATTGGCCCTGAAGGGGGATTGACCGAAAAAGAAGTCAATGATTCTGAGGTTGCAGGATATCAGTCAATCATCATTGGAAAAAGGGTCTTGAGAACAGAAACTGCCTCACTAGCTGCTATTGCTAATATGCAATTACTTTGGGGTAGTTAACAGGAAGTATAGAAAACTTTAATCAATATTACCTAGTTCTTGACTGAGTTCTCTTGCCCGATCATAAGCAGCCCTTGTCGCCGCTGCAACGATTCCTTCAAAGTTCTGATCTTGAAATGTTTCGATTGCTGATTCCGTAGTTCCATTTGGCGATGTAACTTCTGCACGAAGCGTTCTAGAGTCTTTGCCAGAATTAGTCGCCATTATGCTTGCACCAAGACTTGTCTTTATACTAAGCGCGTCAGCTGTTTTTTCATCAAGTCCTAGGGCCATAGCAGCCTGCTTCATGGACTGCATCATTAAGAAAAAATAAGCAGGGCCACTACCTGAAATCGCTGTAATTGCATCCAAGAGGTTTTCCTCGTTGACCCAAAAACACTCACCCACAGAGGATAACAACAAGTTTACTGATTCTTTTTGATTGTCATTAACGAGTTCATTTGCATAAAGACCTGTCACTCCAGATTGAAAAAGAGCAGGCGTGTTGGGCATTGTTCTTACGAGTGCAAAATCAGCGCCAAGCCATCGATTGATATCTTTACTTTTAATTCCAGCTACAATGGAGACAAAAAGTTGACCTGATGAAGCTTTATTTTTTAGTTCATGACAAACTATTGAGAGCACTTGAGGTTTAACAGCAAAAACGACGATATCACTGTTTGTTAATAATGAGACATTGTCAGAGTAGGTTGTAATGCCTAGCTCAGAGCTGCGTTTTTCTAGAAGTTCAGGATTAGAGTCACTAACATTAATATTTTTGGCATCAAAGCCATCACTTAATAGCCCCTTTATCAGAGCATAGGCCATGTTGCCAGCTCCAATAAATCCAATGACTGTTTTGTTTTCCATATAAAATATCTTTGTTTTCAATGCTTAATTCAATTCTACCAAACTTGCAATAAATAAAGAACATTAATGAAAATATTTCAGCCAAAATTAGTAATGATTGATGTTGATGGGACTTTGGTCGATAGTGTCCCTGATTTAGCTTATTGCGTTGACCAAATGATGATTAGGCTGGAAATGCCAATAAGAGGAGAGGAAAGAGTAAGGCATTGGGTAGGAAATGGTGTTCCTAGGCTAGTTGAAAGAGCTTTAACTGATGAATTGGACGGGTTTCCAAGTCAAGAAGCGTTCGACAAAGCGTATCCAATTTTTTTAGATTTATATGCCCAAAACTCATCAGTGAGATCTACTCTTTACGAAGGCGTTATAGAGGGTTTAGATTATTTAAAGTCTAGGGATTGTCTTTTAGGCTGCGTTACAAATAAAGCGGAGCAGTTTACGCTTCCACTACTAAAATCTTTAGGGATTATTGATTATTTTGGAATAGTTATTTCTGGTGATACTTTAGAAAAGAAAAAGCCAGACCCATTGCCATTGATTCATGGTGCTAACTTTTTTAAGATCAATCCAAAGGAATGCCTTATGTTGGGTGATTCAGTGAGTGACGTAAAGGCGGCTAGGGCAGCAGGTTTTCAGATAATTTGTATGTCATATGGTTATAACCATGGCAATAATATTGCGGATGAAAACCCTGACCTTGTGATTGATTCGATGAACCAATTGCGAGATCACCTAAAGTGAATATCGAAGAAGATCATATATGGCATCCATATGCTAATATCCCAAACAAGGTCCCGACGCACCATGTAGAAAGTGCAGATGGAGTGTACCTAAATTTAAAGAATGGAGTGCGTGTCATTGATGGCATGAGCTCTTGGTGGTGCATGATACATGGTTACAACAATGCTTATATTAATGATGCAGTTAAGTCTCAGGTTGATAAAGTATCGCATGTAATGTTTGGAGGGCTGACTCATCAACCAGCAATTGATTTATGTGAAAAGCTCATCAATTTGACGCCCAAAGGCCTTGATAAGGTATTTTTTGCAGATTCAGGCTCTGTCTCAGTTGAGGTGTCTCTAAAAATGGCCCTTCAGTACTGGCAAAATAAGGGTCAAAAAGGAAAGTCATATTTTGTAACGCCAAGGGGTGGGTACCATGGCGATACTTTTGGTGCCATGAGTGTTTGCGACCCAAACAAAGGCATGCATCACCTTTTTAGTGAGGTTTTGCCAAAGCATTACTTTGTTAATCAGCCCAAACATGATAACACTGATGAAGCACTCTCTGATTTGGAGTCGAGGCTAAGTAAGAGCCATAAAAATATCGCGGCTATGATTCTTGAGCCAATTGTTCAGGGCGCTGGAGGAATGAACATCTATGAGGTGGATTACCTGAAAGGCGCTAGAGCATTATGTGACAATCACAACGTCCTTATGATTGTGGATGAGATAGCCACTGGCTTTGGCCGAACAGGTGAGTTATTTGGATGCAATCATGCAAATATTGAGCCTGACATTATGTGCATTGGAAAAGCTTTGACTGGAGGATATATGACAATGGCCGCCGCCATTACCAATAAAGAGGTTGCTGAAACAGTTGGGGTGCTTATGCATGGACCAACCTTTATGGCTAACCCTTTAGCTTGTTCTGCAGCAAATGCAAGTATTGATCTTCTCCTAGAAAGCAATTGGAAAAAAAGAGTTAGTGAAATTGAAACGATTTTGAGGGATCAATTGATGACTCTTAAAGATCATCAATCTATATTTGATGTCAGAGTTCTTGGTGCAATCGGCGTTATAGAGTTCAATGACGCATTGGACATGAAAAAAACTCAGGAAAAGCTGATTGAGTCTGGTGTCTGGCTCAGGCCTTATGGCAGGTTACTATACACAATGCCGCCCTTTGTAATATCAGACGAAGAGTTATTAGTCATTACGCAGGCTATGAGTGAGATTGTTGACGACTCGGAAAAATAATTTTTCTACTCAATAGGGTCAATATCGACAAACCATCGAACCGATGAGCTCACCTTAATGGTTTCAACATGCTGATAAAAAGTTTGAATTAATCTTCGAAGTTTCCCCCTGTCTTCTGATTGCAAGTAAAGATTAAAGTAGTAGTAATCTGATTTCCGCTCAATGACCCCAGGAACCGGACCCCAGATTTCGACTGATTCAATCTCAATACTATTAATTAATTGGGCAACTTCGGTCAAAAAATTCTCAGCTAAATTTTTGTTTTTAGCGTTGGCACAAATCAACGCTTGATGGGCAAAAGGCGGCAGTTTGGTTTCTTTACGCTCTGATAAAAGTTTTTTGGCATACTCAATGTAACGCGAATCTCTCACATAGTTGAATATAGGATGATTCGGATAACGTGTCTGGATATTGACCTCTCCTTTGTATTTACCCCTGCCACATCTTCCTGAAACTTGAACAAGCAGTTGAGCCAAATGTTCTGTAGCACGAAAGTCAGTTGACATAAGTCCAACATCGACATCCAAAATACCGACAAATGCTAAATTAGAGAAGTCATGACCTTTGGCTAGCATTTGCGTTCCTACAATGATGCAGGGCTCACCTGAGTTGATTTTTTTTAAGTGAGTTGCAAAAGCTTTTTTCTTGCGCGTGGTGTCTCTATCGATTCTAATGACCTCTGTATTTGGAAAGAATGATTCAAGATTTTCTTCTAGTCTCTCGGTTCCATAACCAAGAATTTTGAGCTCATGGCTGCTACAAGAAGGACAAGAGGATTCGGGTGGTTTTTCTAATCCACAGTGATGGCACTTAAGTCGATTAATGCTCCGGTGGTATACCAGCTTAGAGTCACAACTGGTGCATTCAGACTGCCAATCACACTCTGTACAATAATATATTGGTGCATAACCTCTTCGGTTGATAAATAGCATGACCTGATTGCCTGCTGAAAGGTGATGTTCGATTCTGGCAATGAGTGGCTTTGATAATGGTTCTGAAGGTTGACTTCTCATATCAATTAGATCAACACTCGGCATGATTGCCTCACCAGGGCGTGAAGTCAGAGTAAGTCGAACGAGTTTTTTTTCGATAACATTTTTTAAGGTTTCTAATGAAGGTGTTGCAGTTCCGAGTATAAGCGGAACATTTGCAAATTTAGCTCTCATAAAACTTAGATCTCTAGCTGAATAGCGAAAGTTAGATTGTTGTTTAAAAGAGTTGTCGTGCTCCTCATCAACAATCACCAATCCAAGATTAGGGATGGGTGTAAAAATAGCAGATCGAGTCCCTAGAATAACTTTTGCATCACCATCCTTTGCCATCAGGTATGCATCTTGTTTTTGAGTGTCATTGAGCTGAGAATGAACTGCGACGACTCGACCTTCTATTCTCTCTTGAAAACGTGAGATCATTTGAGGAGTTAAGCCTATTTCTGGGACTAAAACGAGAACTTGTTTTCCTTTTTTTAATAGCTGCTCAGTGATACTGAGATAGACCTCTGTCTTGCCACTGCCAGTTACGCCGTGAAGCAAAAAGCCATTGAACTCAGATGAACTCTTGAGCACTTCAGTGATTGCAAAGTTCTGCTCAGTAGTCAGCTTAAATCCGCTTGATGAAACTTTGTCATGCACTTCGCTCGGCTTTTTAATGACTGCTGGCTTGCCATTTCTTAGATTTTTTGGAATTGCATTGGAAAGAACTTCTCCAATTGGATGGTGATAATAGTTAGCAGACCAAGATAAAAATGTAAGAATCTCTTTTGATAAGAGGACTTCACGATCTATTACTTCTTCAACTTCACGAAGCTTTGTAAAGCTGCTCTTGTCCTTGTGAGAGAGAACAATACCTGTAACTTTTTTATTTCCAAAGGGAACCTTTACTCTTGACCCAATGCCCACTTTTTCTTTACACAGGTAATCAAACGTATTGTGTAATGGGACCGGAATTGCAACTTCTGTGATTTGCATCAAATAAATTTTTTTTAGGGATAAAATAAGTATTTTAGCAATATTAACTTGTCATGGTAGTTATTCAAAATATCATTAACGATTCCAACGTAGATGAAGACAATCTTAGTAAGGTTTGTCAGGATTTTTTAAATGAAAATGCTGTAGAGGGACGTGAGTTATTAATTCGTCTTGTCTCGCCAGTTGAGATTCAAGTCCTTAACAAAGAGTATAGGGGTAAAAATCAGGTCACCAATGTACTCTCTTTTCAGAGCGATATTCCTGAAGAGGTTGGGGAATCAATACTTGGTGATGTTGTAATTTGCGTTGATGTTGTGAGAGAAGAGGCGCTAATTGGTGATAAACAATTTACAGATCATTTAACTCATATGGCAATTCATGGCATTCTACATTTGATTGGACATGATCATGAAGATGTCACTGCAGCTAATAAAATGGAGTCAATAGAGATTGATTTTTTAAGCAAGCTCGGCATTAGTAACCCCTATAACTAATACCATTCTAGCCCGCCTTTAAAAGCGCAGCTAGTTTTTTTATATTTTCTTCTTGCTGGTTGTTTTTTCTATAAATGACGCCAATATCTCGTTTTGCTTTAGTTGATTTTAAGTCAATATTTATATTTGGATAGTGGCTCAGTATTCCAAAATCAATTGCCATCCTTGGCAGGAAGCTCACCCCAATATTAGTATCTACCATTGCAACAAGAGTAGAAATACTGGTGCAGGAGAAGTTGGATATGTGTTTAGTTGAAATTTCGTTGTTTTGTAAAATGTGTGAACGTAGGCAATGACCTTGTTCTAGCATTAATAAGGAGCCATTATCGATTGCTTTTGACTTTCGATTTTTATGCTGAATAAAATAAATAGGGTCAGCAAACACTTGAAAACTCTCAATAAACTCAGGCATTTCATAGGGAAAAGCAAAGATTGCAAAATCAATTTTAGCTTGATCGAGCTGTTTGAGTAAATTCTCACTTGTGTCTTCCTTAAATGAGACCTTAAGTTTTGGGTGGGATTGAGTTATATTGGATAGAAAATTTGGAAGAATATATGTAGATATTGTTGGAATAACCCCGATAGCGATTTCAGACTCGAAAAAATCTAACTTTGAAGTGCTTACCAATACATTCATTTCTGCCAAAACCGATATCGCTTGCTGAGTGATCCGATTTCCGGCTGATGTAAAGCGAACCTTTTTGTTGTCTCTCTCAACCAACTGCACTTGAAGGTCGTTCTCGAGTTTTGAAATACCAGCGCTAAAGGTTGAAGCACTAACAAAACACTCTTTTGCAGCATTTGAAAAGTGATTCGTTTTTTTTAGTGCAACGAGGTACTGTAAATTTTTAATTGAAGGAGTCATCTTATATTCGTTTTTTACGAACATTATATACAGTATTATTCAATTTAACTTTATATAAATGAGTGGTATGATGATGGCTCATTTAAAATATCGGAGGATAAAAATGAATTTAAGTGGAAGTAAAACTGAACAATCTTTAAAGGATGCGTTTGCTGGAGAATCTCAAGCGAATAGACGTTACTTATATTTTGCAAATCAATGTGACGTTCTTGGAGAACCAGATATGGCTGCTCTTTTCAGGTCAACTGCCGAAGGTGAAACGGGCCATGCGCATGGCCATATGGAGCACTTAATTGAGGGTGGAGTAGGTGATCCTGGTACTGACATGCCAGCTAAGGAAGTCAAAGATATGCTTGCAAGTGCGATTCATGGAGAAACACATGAGTATACTGATATGTACCCAGGTATGGCTAAAACGGCAAGAGAAGAGGGATTTGATGAAATTGCTGATTGGTTTGAAACTTTAGCGAAAGCTGAACGTTCTCATGCTAACCGTTATCAAAAAGCTTTAGATAGTATTTAAAGCCTCTGCTACCGTAGATTTTGTCTATGGTAGCAATAACTCCTAATAAATATGTCTAAATTCAAAGAAGGCAATTTAGAGGCTCCAACTCGCCATCCTCTAAATTGGAAAGATAAAGATTTTTATGATGAAGATTCTCTCAATAACGAGCTTGAGAGGGTATTTGATATTTGTCATGGCTGTAGACGATGCGTCAGTTTATGTAAGTCTTTTCCAACACTATTTGACTTAATTGATGAATCTGAAACTTTTGAAGTTGATGGTGTCGATAAGTCTGATTATAAAAAAGTTGTTGATCAATGCTACCTGTGTGATTTGTGCTACATGTCGAAATGCCCTTATGTGCCGCCGCATGACTGGAATGTTGATTTTCCACATCTTATGCTCAGAGCGAAAGCCATTCAATTCAAAAAGGGCGAAACGAAGTTATCTCATAAAGTGTTAACATCGCCACAAAAGGTTGGCTCAATTGCATCAAAGCCAATCATATCGCCTTTAGTTAACTGGTCAAATAAAAACAAAACCCTCAGAAAGGTCACTCAAAAAGTACTCGGCGTTCATGAGAATGCAGTTATTCCAACATATCACTCTAAGAGATTGTCAAAGCTCTTTGTTGAAAAGAGCACTGATAGTCAATTCAAGGTGGCAATTTTTGGAACTTGCTATGGTGAATATAATGACCCTAAGACTGTCATTGATTTAGTCGATGTTTTGAGACATAACAATGTTGAAGTGAAGCTGATCAAAAAGACTCAGTGTTGCGGAATGCCTAAAATGGAGCTTGGAGATCTTGACTCAGTTGTCAAGTATGCCAATGTGAATATTGATCCATTAATTGAGTTGGTAAGAGATGGTTACAAACTTATTGCCCCCATACCATCTTGTGTCTTAATGTTTAAAAATGAACTGCCAATGATATTGCATGAAAATGACGATATAAAAGCTATTTCTGATGCATTTTTTGATCCCTTTGAATACTTATCACTGCTCATAAAAAATAATCATTTTGATGATAAATTTAAGGCAATTGATAAAGAGATTCTTTATCAAGTAGCCTGCCATCAAAGAGTTCAAAATATCGGGTCACATACAAAAAAAATTCTTGGTTTAATTCCTGATTTAGACGTCAATATTGCTGAAAGATGCTCAGGCCATGATGGCACCTATGGAGTTAGAAAAGAAACGCACACTTACTCGGTAAAGATTGGTATGCCAGTTGCGAAAAAAATTACCGATAGTACTGACCTTGTTGTCAGTGATTGCGTCATGGCAGGCAACCATGTTGCACATATTGCCTCACAAGAGATAGACTCTATTCATCCAATTAGTTTGGTGAAGTTGGCTTATGATTTATAAACAAAATTTGAGGAAATAATTATGCTAGAAAGACAAGACCTATTAACTCTTGAAGAGTATGCTGAAAAGCGTTCATCTATTCGTAAGGAAGCAATCCAAGTTAAAAGGCTTAGAGAAGTTCGTCTTGGCGATCACATCAGAATGATATTTGAAAACAAGCAAACAGTACAGTATCACATTCAAGAAATGCTTCGAATAGAGAAAATTTTTGAATCAAGTGAGATTCAAGACGAGCTGGATGTATACAACGCTCTTGTACCCGACGGCGCCAATCTAAAAGCCACAATGATGATTGAGTATACTGACGTTGCTGAGCGCATAGTCGCACTATCAAAACTCATTGGCGTTGAAAAAAGTATTTATTTCCAAGTAGGCGATCATGAAAAAATCTCCCCAGTTTGTAACGAAGACTTACAGAGAGAGACCGACGTTAAAACCTCAGCGGTCCACTTTATGCGATTTGAGTTTACCCAGGAGATGATTAATGATTTCATTTCAGGGGGAACTGTAAAGGTTGGATCTACGCATCCAAATTATGATTATGAAATGATCCTTGATACGGAATCACAGAAAGTTTTAAGTGGCGATTTTACAGGCTAGAATTTTTAAGTTAAGCCTCAGACATTTCGCCTATTGATTCCATGGCCATAAGGGTATCGTTGACATAATACATCCTCAATTTGTCTCTTTCCCAAGGCGGAATGTTTGAACTCTGAAGTATTTTTTTAAGAGAGCTTGAGTGCTTTTTACCCTTGAGCCTGACTCTTTGACCGTCTTTACGAAAACCAATTTTAAAATTAGAATGATCTTTTAGTTTGTTGTAGAGGGGGCAGTCTTCTTTAGATCTTTCAGACTCGTTATCAAAAAAGTATAACTCATTGTTATATCTTCTGACTTGATAGAGATGCCATTTTAAAATTACTTTGGCATCATTCTTCGCAGTCAGTACAGAAATGAGTTCAGTTAACACTTTATTGGAAGGCATCAAAAAGTCTCTTTGAGCAATGTAATACCTCAGTATATTTGCAATTCTCCTGTGTGGGAGCTGACATAAAGGCAGTACTTGAATTCTTTGATTAAGGATAAGATTAAATTTTTCAATATCAATTTCAGCTAGATCGTGCATCAGTTTTAATGCTTCAGACTGGTGATAAGCACTCCTAGAAATATTTTTTATGAGTCCATCAAAGCCTGATTCAAGTTGAGGGATAAGCTCTAATCTTAGTAGGTTTCTCTTAAAATTAATATTATTATTGCTATCATCTTCAACCCAATCCAAGTTGTATTTTGATGCATACTCAATAATCAACTGTTTAGAAACATTTAATAAAGGACGATATAAAAATGAATCAGCGAAGCTCTTCATTTTGGGCATGGATGCCAGACCTGCTACCCCGCTTCCTCTAAATAGTTGAAGTAAAAAGGTCTCAGATTGGTCTTCCTGGTGATGCGCAGTACAAAGAATTTCATTTTTAGATAATTCTGATTTTAGTGAAAGATAGCGTTTTTTACGGGCATTTTCTTCGATGTTAGACGAATTTGTAACGTTAATATCTATGCTTTTATACGCAATATCTTGTTTTTGACATAGTTCTTTACAGAATAAAGACCAGTCTTCGCTGTGCTCTGAAAGGTTGTGATTGATATGGATTGCCCTAATATTGCCAGGGTAATGAGAGTTTAAGAAATGGAGCAGGACCACTGAGTCGATACCTCCACTCAAGGCAATGACAATATTTTTGTCTAATAGGAAAGGATCTTTATTCGCTAAATCTTCCAAAGCCAAGTAATTTTTCTTGCCTATCTTCTAGTAGTTTCTCAATAGGTAAATCAGTTAGATTTTTAAGCTCTTTGATGAGTGCTTTTTTTAGAAATTTAGAGGCTTTATCAGGATCTCTATGAATTCCGCCCAATGGCTCAGGGATCACCTTTTCAATTAACTTATTTTTTTTCAAATGCTTACTGGTTAGCTTAAGAGACTCTGCTGCTATTGGAGCTTTAGATGCATCTTTGTATAATATAGAGGCGCAACCCTCGGGTGAGATGACTGAGTAAATGCTATACTCAAACATCATCATCGTGTCGCAAAGGCCAATAGCAAGTGCCCCGCCCGAGCCACCTTCACCGATCACAACAGATAGAATTGGTGTTTTTAAAGTCGACATTTCGAATAAGTTTTTCGCGATTGCTTCACTCTGTCCTCTCTCCTCTGCACCAATCCCTGGATAAGCGCCTGGGGTATCTATAAAAGTAATGACAGGCAAGCCAAACTTCTCAGCCATTTTCATGAGTCTGAGCGCTTTTCGGTAGCCTTCAGGTCTAGTCATTCCAAAATTGTGATAAATTTTTTCTTTGGTAGATCGACCTTTTTGTTGACCAAGAAACATAAATGTTAGGTCATCTATTTTTGCAATGCCGCCAATCAATGAGTGATCATTTGCAAAGTTACGATCTCCACATAGTTCAGTAAATTCATCAAAAATGCTGTCTATATAGTCTAAGGTATATAGTCTTTGAGGGTGCCGAGCTAATTGCGAGATTTGCCAATCAGTGAGTGACGAAAAAATTTTCTTTGTTAGGAGTTCACTTTTTGATTTAAGCGAATCCATCTCTTTGGCAATATCGACATCATCCTTAATGCTTTCAAGGGCATCAATTTTGTCTTCCAGCTCTGCGATTGGTTGTTCAAAGTCTAAATAGTTTAAGTTCATTTAATGCACTTATTGTGAAAGGAAATTTAATGATAATTATAGCAGATGCAATGTTTATAATCTTGCAATGGATTTGCTTACCTTACTTTCCCTTGTGATTGCGACATTTGTTTATGCCGTTTCTCCTGGGCCTGGGCTATTTGCTGTTTTAGCAATATCTACTCGTTTTGGCCCAATCCCAGCTATTTGGCTTTCTCTTGGACACACTATTGGAGATATTGTTTATGTGGCACTTGCTATGCTTGCTCTCAACGCGCTCGCTGAGTTAATTAGTGGTAGCATGCTTTATGTAAAGATTTTTGGCGCATCCTATTTAATATATATTGGTTATCAGCAATTTCGATCAAAAGGAATTAGCTTTGAAAAGTCTAACGATAAGAAGTCTATATTCAAACTTTTTGTAGCAGGATTTGTTGTCGGAGTCACCAATCCAAAGACAATAATTTTTTACTTATCCTTTCTACCAATTTTTGTGGATCTGAATAATTTGACTTTAAGGACAGAACTTCAAGTAATAATAGCAATCGGACTTACAGTTTTTTTTGTTTTGAGCTTGGCAAATTTAATGGGCATGAGACTAAGAAAATATATTGAAAATCCAGACGCTATTAAAAGAATCAATCAAGTAACAGGTATAACGATGATCTTTGTTGGTTTTTTTGTGGCACTTTATTAAATAAAAAGGGATGTAGATGTTCCAATCTGAAAAATCAATGACACTGATAATGCTTCTTGTTCCTTTTGTTTGGGCTTTGTCAGGCGTCTCTGCAAAATACTTATCTTTTTACATCAGCGAAGATGAAGTCGTTGTTTATCGTTTTTTTCTTTCAGCACTTTCTACCCTCACTTTACTTCTTTGGATGAAGATCCCATTGAAAATTAGTCTGAAGAATTTTGTTATATGTATCTTGCTTGCATTCTTTCTGATTGGAAACTACAGAACTTACTTTATGGGAATGCAGAGGGGTGCGGTTGGTTTAGGCGCGGCTCTGGTAACCGTTTTGATTCCAATTTTTGTCTATGTCATGATGATTTTTTCTAAAAAATCTAAACCTGTTTTAAAGGATTGGCTCGCACTGTCAATTGGAGCAATAGGCGTTGCTTTAATGCTTGATATAGAACAAATGAATCTCGATAAACTCGTAAGCGGGGGCAATATCTATTTTGTATTGGCAGGTCTAACCTATGCAATGTTTACAGTGGCTGCCTCTTACATGAGAAATATTCATGTCTTGACCATTAACTTTTACGTCTGTCTTATAGGTTTTGTTATTGATTGGAATTTATCATATGATAGTAACCATCTGTTCACATTAGGAACTATGGATTATATATTTTGGGTTAATATCTTTTTCGTATCATTTATTGCTGGAACTGCAATAACAGCACTCTACTATATGGGCATTCAAATTATTGGCTCTAAAAAGAGTTCCGCTTTTAGTATATTAACTCCATTCTTTGCAATCGCATTGGGCGCAATTTTCTTTGGAGAAATGATTACTATTAAAAATGCTATTGGGATTTTAATGGCCGTTATTGCTCTATTCGTCCTCAACGACTTGAAGATAAAAAATATGATCCCTTTTAGATAGCTATGGGTAGCGATATATTATGGAAATAAATATTTTTTTAGTCCTTGGATTTACCCTTTTTATTTTTGCAGTGACTCCTGGTCCGGGGACTCTGGCACTGCTTTCTATTTCTACTTCAAGGGGCCTAACCTCAGCAATATTCTTTTCAGTTGGAATGACGCTGGGTGATTTATCTTATTTAGCCATTGTCATTTTTTCTTTAAATGCACTCGCTGACTTGATAACACCTGTAATTAACGCGGTACAATATTTTGGAGCTTGCTATTTATTTTATTTGGGCTATTCGCAATGGAAGGCTGGAAAATTCAGTATGGATAATGACATTTCAGCCCAATCCCATTTGAAAGAATTACTGACGGGTTTCCTCTTGGCTGGAACTAATCCAAAGGTGATGATTTTTTATTTATCTGTCCTTCCATCTCTAATTGATCTCAATCAGGTGAGTTTATCTTATGGACTGAAAATCGTAGCCACTGTTGCTATTTCACTATTGTTTGGCTTACTATTTATTGGTATTCTAGGAAAAAAATTAAGGCAATTAATAAGTAGTCAAAAAATGGCCTTAAGAGTAAACAGGATTTTTGGAGTAATAATGATTGGTGTTGGGTTTAGCCTTTTTTATTTCTAGAGTGCGGGGAGCCCTTCTTTGCCTCTCGGATATATGTATATACCCTCCCTCACACTTCAAGCGAATGCGATTTGCTAAATAGCGAACAAAAACTACTTAAAATTATATTACTTCCTTCCAAAAGCTAAGCAAACTTTATTAGAGATAGACATTAGGGCTTCTAAAAAGCTTTCAATATTATCGTCAGTGAATCTATTTGTAAGGCCTGACAATGAGATTACTCCAATAAGTTCACTATCACGTCCCAAAATAGGAACTGTAATACCTGTAATATCAGGGTCACGCTCTCCATGACTAATATAGTATCCCTGATCCAGGATAATTTGAGATTGAGATGTTTTAGGATTTACAAACGCTTCTAGCACCTTTCCAGAAGAGCCAAGATTAAGCGGATTTATTTCTCCTTCATCGATATGATATCGCATCCTTCTTTTAGAATTCTCACAATAAAGAACTACACTTGAATTACCACGCAAGACATGAAATGCAGCAGTTTCTTCTGTTTTTTTAACAAGTTCTGTTAAAGCTGGACGAATAATATTTCCTAGTTGAAGGTTGTCACGGTAAACCGAACTTCGATGCCAAAGCGACGCACCAAGGAAAAAAATACCATCATAATCACGATTAAGATAACCAAATTTTTCAAGTGAAGCGCTAAGTCGCAATATGGTAGCTTTATTTAGACCAGTTCTTTGAGCAAGCTCTTTAAGTGTGAGACCGTTGTCACCCATATTAAATGCATTGAGAAGACGCAGAGCTCTTTCCACCGACTCAACACCACTTTTAATAGGCCTAGCTTTTTCTTTTTCTTTTGAATTTGTCATTTGTATATTATTTAATTGGACGGGATATAAAAAATTTTATTAGAAAATTTGAAAGAATTGTATAACTAAAAATTAACAATAAGCTTAACATAATTTCTGAAATACTAAATAAAAACAAAATCTTTTTATTTATTTTTACTTGACTTCTTTTCTATTATACTGCAAAATGAAACAATGTTTCGTAGAATGAAACTTTAAGTTTTTATATTATGAGACGGTATCCAGGTTAAATTTTTAATTTGGAATATAACAAAAAGGAGATTTAAATGAATAAGTATTTTAAAATAGTGTGCTTAACACTATCAATGGGAATGGGATTTGGCCTTAGTAACATCGCTAATGCTGACGGACATTCTGTCATGTTTGCTTCATGGGGTGGGTCATTCCAAGATGCACTTCGATCGACTATGCTTACACCAGCAGCAGAAAAATTAGGTATTGAGGTTGAAGAGGATACAACAAACGGCATTCAAGACGTACGCAGTCAAATTAGTGCTGGCGCAGTCTCTTGGGATGTTACTGAACAAGAGCTGTCGGTTTGTGAGACACTTAAACAGGAAGACTCACTTGAGCCACTGGATTATAGCCTTATTAATTCTGCAGGCATTCCTCCAGAGCTTGTCAACAGTCACTATGTGGGCTTACTTGCATTTACAAAGGTACTATCCTATAGGCAAGATAAGTTTGGTGATAATGGACCACAAAGCTGGGCAGATTTTTGGGATGTTGAAAAATTTCCAGGGAAGCGTGGTATGCATGGAAAAGTTAACTACAACCTAGAAGCCGCTCTTATGGCTGATGGTGTAGCTAAGAGTGAAATTTATAATGTTCTTTCTACTAAAGAAGGACTAGAGCGTGCATGGGATAAACTTGCTGAAATCGTCCCACATGTGACAGTATGGTATCGAGGTGGAGCTCAGTCTGCACAGCTTATGCGTGATGGTGAGGTTGATATGATTCATATGGGACAAAACCATGTGGGGTATATTAATGAATCTGGTATAGGAGTGAATTTCACCTTTGATGGTGGAACGATGGATGTTGATTGTCTTCTAGTGCCAAAAGGAGCACCCAACAAAGATAATGCGATGCGTTTAATTAATGAAATGGTTAGCGCAGAAGCACAGGCAAGACTGGTCAAGATTATGCCTTTTGGAACTGCGAATAGTGGAGCCTATAGTGTTGGCATTCTAACGGAAGATGAAGCGACTAAACTGCCTACATACCCTGATAACTATGCTCAGCAACTAGTTATTGATCCAAGCTTTTATATCGGACAGCTCAGTGAGTTAACTGAAAGATTTGATATGTTGATCCAGCAGTAATAATCAATGTTGTTCTCCTTGGGCGTGTTGGTTATTCCAGCACGCCCATTATTCTGTTACACTAAGGTTAATAATGTCATCAGAAGTCAACATTAATAAATCGGTTGTTTTTATCCCTGGCGCGCTTTGTAGCGATGAAATCTTCGCTCATCAAGTCTCAGGTGTCAGTCCATCTTTCAAGGCAGTTTTGATAGATACTAGGCAGACCAAAACGATAACTGAAATGGCAAAAACCATTTTGGCCCAAGCCCCAGTTCATTTTTCCTTAGTTGGAATAAGTATGGGCGGCTATGTAGCGCTGGAAGTTCTGCGTATTGCCCCTGATAGAGTTTGGGGAGTGGTGCTAATCTCCACTTCGGCGAGAGCTGAAATGCCAGATCAGGCTGAAGAGCGAAAACGATGGATAGATAGAATAGAATCTGGTCAGTATGAAGATTTTGTTGACGAAATAGTAGATGATTGTATATCCAGTAAAGTTAAGCTGAATAATGCAAGAGAACGTTTTCATGAGATGGTTAAAGCCTATTCAATCGATACGATTAGTCGACAAATGAGCGCCTGTGCAATGAGACCAGATTTCCAAAAAAGCCTAAAAGACATTAAATGTCCACTCTTATTGATTGGAGGTAGTGATGATTCAGAATTTTTCTTAAATGGACTTAAGGAAATATCAGTAAGAGTAATTGACAGCGAAATTTTAATTTTGCCAAACTGTGGACACTTGCCAACAATTGAGAGCCCCATTAGAACGACGAATGCAATAAAAAAATTCCTTGTAAATGCTGAGAAAAGACTATCTTAATCAATCGTATAGCAAAATTTTGTAATAAGAAAAACTTAAATTTTTACTTGACTTTTTATTCAATATAAAGCAAAATGAAACTATGTTTCGTTGGATGAAACTTTAAGTTTGTATATTATGAGATAGTGTCCAGGTTAAATTTTTAATTTGGAAAATAACTAAAGGGTGCAGGAAAGTTTCTGCACCCAATAAATCTGTTTAATTTGTAATTTTTTTAAGGAAATAACCTAGGATAAAGTGTATGTCAAATACCGACCATGAAAATCAAAAATCTTTGCCTATTGGCATCAAAAGTTTAAGCAAATCCTATGGGGATGTCTACGCACTTGAGGATGTTTCATTAGATATTAAAGCTGGTGAATTTATTACACTACTCGGTCCATCTGGATCAGGAAAAACTACTTTACTGATGACTATAGCAGGGTTTGTTAGTCCAGATCAAGGCAGTATTTACTTTGGCCAGCAAGAGATGACAATGACACCCCCTCATATGAGGGGGTTGGGGATGGTATTCCAGAATTACGCTCTCTTTCCGTTTATGTCAGTTGATGAAAACGTTGGTTATCCACTTCGTGTTCGTGGCATGTCTGAAACTGATCAAAAAAAGAAAATTGACTCAGCTCTTGAAATGGTTCAACTTGGAGGATATGGTGAACGAAGAATTCATCAGCTTTCAGGTGGTCAAAAGCAGCGCGTAGCTCTCGCTCGTGCAATTGTCTTTGAGCCTAAGATTATTTTGATGGATGAGCCTCTATCTGCCTTGGATAAAAAATTACGAGAGCATATGCAAATAGAACTTAAGGCACTTCATCAAAAACTTGAAGCAACTATTGTTTATGTAACTCATGACCAGCGAGAAGCATTGACTATGTCAGATCGTATTGCAGTTATTAATAATGGCCGTCTAGTTCAGGTTGATGCTCCAAAGGCACTTTATGATAATCCTAAAGACCTGTTTGTTGCTGATTTCATTGGAGAATCAGTTCTTCTTCAACTAGAGAATTCAAAAGATGGCCTTATTTTAAGAGGCCAGCCTTTAAAGATGACTAACCCTCAGCCGAAAGGAGTTGATCCATACTGTCTTGTTATTCGTCCAGAGCTTCTAGTGATGTCCAATTCAAAGGCTGATACAGTGAATGATCTTGCAGGAATAGTCAGTGCATCAGTCTATCAAGGAGAAAGTGTACTGGTAATGGTAGACCTAGGTAATGACACTAAAATTAGTGTCCGATTGCCTGCCAGTAAGTCACAAAGTAGCAACAATATTCCTGAAGTTGGTAAGCCAATTCAACTTGGCCTTCATGCTGAAGATGTCATTATCGTTGAGGGAACTGTTGAATGAATATAGTTACCAATAATCATTTAGAAGGAGTTAATAGCAAGGCTCTTGCAAAAGCACGTCGAAAAGAGGGTAGGTTATTTTTTAATCTATCACTTCCATCTCTTATCACTATTTTGATTGTTGTATTTATTCCAGTATTCTGGCTTTCATCTCTCTCATTTTTTGACCGTGCTGGTGATTTCTCTTGGGAAAATTATGATCGAATTTTTCAAAGCCAACTCTATATCAAAACATTCATAGTTACCCTCAAAATTAGTTTTATTACTCTGTTCTTTTGTATACTTCTCGGGTATCCATTGTGTTACTGGTTGTCGCAACTTCCTGACCGATTGGCAGGAATTCTTATGGTTTTTGTTTTGTTACCGTTTTGGACTTCAATTCTTGTTCGAACATATGCCTGGCTGGTTATTCTTCAACGCAATGGAATTATTAACGACACCCTTATTTCAATCGGTTGGATTGATGAACCCCTTCAATTGGCCCATAATCTCACTGGAACTGTTATTGGTATGGTTCACATTTTATTACCATTCTTTATTCTTCCACTATTCGCTTCGATGCGTTCAATTGATACTAATTTCATTAGAGCTGCAATTAGTCTAGGGTCAACTCCTCGTGGAGCATTCTGGCGAGTTTTCTTTAAAATGTCTTTGCCTGGTTTTTTTGCTGGCACAGTTCTGGTATTTGTTCTCGCATTGGGTACTTATGTAACACCGGTCTTACTTGGTGGTGGAAAAATACAGATGCTTGCTCAACGAATAGATTCAACTATTATGCTGTATTCGAACTGGGGCGCAGCAAGTGCACTTGGTGTAGTTCTTCTGATTTTGGCGTTTGCCACTATCTGGATTTTCAATCGAGCCTTTGGCATTGATAAATTATTTATGAGGTAGGAAGAATGGCTGCAATCGAAATGGTAGGTAAACGAAAAAATAATAATCTCTGGCTTGGGGTTATTGGAGTTTGCATACTTTTTTTTCTTTCACTTCCCACGTTAATCGTAATTCCGATGTCTTTTTCTGGAGCCTCTTATCTAGAATTTCCTCCTGAGTCTTGGTCGTTTCGTTGGTATGAGTCTTATTTTGGTTCTACTGCGTGGATGAGATCTACAAGAACGTCATTGCTTGTTGCCTTCCTGACTACGATTATTGCAACTCCTATAGGGTCTTTAACAGCATACGGATTAACATTTACATCTGCACGTGTGCGAAATGCTTCTCAGCTTCTTGTCGTCATTCCAATCCTGGTGCCAGTTATACTGATTGCGATTGGTGTATTTCATCTTTATGCAAAACTGGGTCTAAATTACACAATCACTGGAATCGTTATTGCTCATACTGCATTAGCTGTTCCATTTGTTATCATTACTGTTCTAGCAGGGTTAAAAAATTATGATTTTAATCAAGAACTTGCTGCTCGTAGTCTTGGTGCATCTCGCCCAAGAGCTCTTTTAACCATTACACTTCCACAAGTTAAGTTTTCAATCCAGACAGGTGCATTGCTTGCTTTCATGACGTCGCTTGATGATGTGGTTATTGCGATGTTTGTTTCGGGTGGGGAAAATGCGACAATCACACGCCGAATGTTCAATACTTTGAGAGATCAGGTTGATCCAACAATTGCTGCAATATCAACTTGTCTGATTTTTGTCTCTGTCAGCGCTTTAGTTACTGTTTATATTTTTAATAGAAATCAAAATAAGGATCAATCATGATTACTCAGAGCATATCAATAATATTTTTGCAGCTATTTAATTTTAGGTTGAAATCTTATGAGTAAAAATTTTGGTGAATCTACAACTGCTAGTGCTACATATGCTGGATTTTCTGAGAAAAATCTAGAAGAAGTTACTCAAGGAAGTATTGTTGTTTTTGGCGCACCTGCTGATTCCACTTTGCCTAGACGAAGTGGATCCTCAAATGGTCCTAAAGCAATTCGTCAAGCGACTATGAACGTTCTGACCAGTTATTTTAACTCACCTTCAAAAACAGTGGTCTCACTTGACACAGGAAAGACCAGCCGTTTTAAGAGTGAAGTGATTGGTATTGATCTGGGTGATCTTGCTGACTGCACTGAAGTAACAACAGAGACTTTGAAACAAATTGATCAGTTAACTGCTGGGGTGCATGATCAGGGTGGATTGCCAGTTCTCTTGGGAGGGGATGGACGAATTCTAGAGGGAATGACTACTGGACTGCAAAGCTCCTCTAGTGAATTAGGGCTTCTCGTGATATCAAACCGACTTGATATTCCAAAAGCAAATGGTTTGACCTCTAAAACCCTTTCATCACTGCTCTCAATTAGTCCTAAATCTGACAACTATCCTATCCTTACTATAGGTACTAATGGCATTCAGCCTCATGAAAACTGGAAAGAAATAAAAAAGGTTCATGGAAATATTATTTCAGCTGAAGATATTCATGAACAAGGAGAAGAGATTGCTTTAAATGCGATTCAGCAATTCTCTCTTAAAAATAATCAAATTTTATGCGTAATAGATGCTGGAGTTTTAGATACTGGATTCGCAGCTGGAACTCCTGGCCTTAATGTAGGCGGTTTGACTCCATTGCAGCTAATAGAGATTCTATCTAAAGCTAATATAGCTTCAAAGTTAGTTGGCATTTGTGTATCAAATGTTGCACCTTTGCTTGATGCTCGAGGCCATACTCAATATGCTGTAGCTGAGGCACTTTTAGCAGTAATGGGTGAGCGACTTTTTGAGGAAATGTGAAGATGAGTTCAGTAGATTCAATTCTTTCAATGCAATCAGTGCCCTCCTTTTTTGGTGCTCCTATTGGAGATATAGAAGATCTTTCTGAAGAAAAAATAGCTCTTACTGGGCTTTTTTGTGATCATTTTTCGGGTGGTGAGCCTGGCGCAAGATATGCAGCTCGGCAATTAAGGTATGCATCTTTACCTCTGCTAACACATGGTCAAAATATTTCTCCATCTAATAATATTATTGATATTGGCGAACTCAATGTTTTTCCTATTGAGCCAATGAAAACGCAATCAATTCTTAAAGAACAGAGTTTTAGAATTCACCAAACAGGAGCTAAACTTCTCGCACTTGGTGGAGACTATAGCCTTATTCCTGCTTTAGTTTCTGGCCAGTTAAAGGCAAGGCCTGATAGTGATTTAAAGATTATTAGAATTTCACGTAATTTGGATACAGTAGAAATCTCAAACCCTCAACAAAAACCACTTAATCGTTCATGTGCAACAAGACAGCTTGGTGACTACTGCGGTGGATCAAAATCAATTGCTCTTTTAGGAGTTAGCGATTCAAGCTCCTTGGAGGAGTATGAATATTTAGTTGATAGTTTTGTTCGTTCTGCGCAACAACTTTCTTCATCTTTAGCTGGGCTAACAGAGCAAATACTTGATGGCTTGCCAGACAAAAATATTAGTTTCTATCTTAGTGTAGATGTCGATGTTCTTTCAATTCCCTCTATTCGCTCTAACTCTCCATACCTTGGAACTGGGCTGACACCAAAGCAGTTGACTTCACTCATCCTTGAATTAGGAAAACTGCCCATTATTGGTGCCGATGTAACCGGATACATACCAGATCTAGATATCTCTGGGAGTGCAGCTAGTGTCACTGTTGTTGAAATTATTAGAAGTGTTATTGAAGCAATGTCTCAGGAGAGCGTCCTATGCCGTTGAGAACTGCTCCATTACCTCGTATGGCTGGCCATTTATCATTTATGAGATCAGTAAGGGCAAAGGTTGAAGACTTATCATCAGGAACGTTAGCAGTAATTGGCGTTCCAATGGAAGGTAGTAAAAATCTTAAATCTGGTGCACGTTTTTCTCCCTTATCGATAAGAGAAACTTCAGTCTATTTTGGTTGGTATGCGAACCCACAATTTAGTAATCCAATCAACATTGATGAGCATGAGGTATTTGATACATCATCAATCAACGAGCGATTATTTGATCTTGGAGATATTCCAATTTTAGGGCAAACTAAATTAAAAGCTGAAGAGCTTATTAATCATTCTATTGCACAAATATATAATCGTAATGCAACAAGTATTGTCCTTGGTGGGGATAGTAGCATTATTTCTCCTGTTTGCAGAGGTATTGCAAATGGAAAGTCTGCTGCATATATTCAAATTGGAGGGAAGACACCAGGCACTTCGAATACAAAGCTTGATCATCAATCTTCTGCGCCTCTTTGTTCTCTCTTGGCAAGTGGTGAAGTCAAGCTGGAAGATACATGTATTCTAGCCCCAGCTGAGAATCCATCTGTAGAATTTTTGAAGGAGCTATCAGGCGTTGGAGCAAAAATATTTTCATCAAGCCAACTTAAAGATATGAACTCTAAGGAGATTGCCGATTTAAGCCTAACATTATCGAACCGTGAGTTACCAGTAATCGTTAATCTGGATCTATCATCGGTATCTTCAGAGCTTCATGGTATGTCTGAACAGCCAATATTTAATGGAATGAGCCTAAAGTTGTTAAGGCAAGTGCTAGTCGCACTCGCTAGTGCACCAATAGCTACCTTAATTTTGACGGGTCATAACCCTACAATAAATGGACTAAGTGTTGTCAAAACTGGCCAGCGCCTAATTGTTACTGCACTAGTTGGATACCTCTGTTCACGTCTTGGACTTATGAATGATTTCAACTCAAATGAAAATTAAAAAAAGGAGCAAACTCTAACTTATGTCAAATTATCCAAAAATGAATTCCGTTGCTCGCTCTCTTTTTAGCGCACCACTTGGATCTCCTGAAGAGATTCAGTCTGGAACACTTGGGGTTGTGGGAATGCCATCTGACTGGACACACTCAAGCCGTGTTGGAACTCGCTTTGGTCCAGATGCACTGAGGGCAGCAACTACAGAAATATCTAAATTGATGTCAAATGAACAAACTGAATTTTTCGATCCTATTTTGAAAAATGTGCTTCGAAACCGTCAAGATAAATGGATTATTGATTGTGGTGATGCTGATATTTTTCCAGATTGTGTGGAAGATACGACTGAGTCTATTGCCTCAATGACACAAGCTATTACAGCTGCTGGGGGAATACCTCTTGCATTGGGCGGCGATCATTATAATGGTTATCCGGCATGTCTTGGATATTCGCGAGGCCTTTTAGATCGTGATCCAAATCGAAAGTTTGGCTACATTCAGATTGATGGGCACTTAGATTTTACAAATCGTCTTGGAGCATGGGGTACTCATAATCATGCCACTAATGGGCGACGCATTTCTGAATTTTCTAATATTATTCAACCCAACATGGTATGGATTGGTATATCAGGCTGGATCGATGGGGGTGAATATGACCTAATTAAAAGCATGGGTGGAAAGGTTTTCTCTTCTCAGGATGTTCATCGCCTTGGTGCTTCCAAGGTTATGGAGCTTGCCATTAAGCATGCAACAAGAGGGTGCGAAAGTCTTTATGTTTCTCTTTGCATTGATGCGATGGATGCTGGCTATTTACCTGGAACAGGTTCTGTTGTCCATAGTGGAATTACGCCAAGACAGTATTGCCAAATGCTTGATATCCTTTCAGAAGCGCCGTTTGATGGTTTGGACATTGTAGAAACTTGCCCCCCACTAGACCCATCTGGACGCACAGAACAAATTGCGGGACACCTTCTCTTGCGAACTCTTCGCAGGCATATGTTTGACATTAGTGAATAAAACTAATTATGCATATATTTGAAGGTATTAAATCTTTTGGGGCGTTATATCATGACAATGAGCCTCAACCTCTTCCATCTCGCCCATGGATTGTTGATTTCTCAATACTACAAAAACCTTTTGTAGGCATGGAGCCTGGCAATATTTCAGAGTTTGAACCCGCACCAGATTGGAGTCGATGGCGCTTAGGAGATACATCAAGCAACTCTAAAAATAATTTAAACTGGGTTATCCTTAAAGACACTATTAGGCGACTATATATTTGTGATCGCATAATCCTTGTCCGAGTTAGTTGGCAAGATTTATTTGATGCGGGGTATGTTGATGGAATTAAGGTGGTGATTGATGGGAAAACTTACAAATGTCGTTTGATGTCTGGGGGGAGTGATTTTCATTTAGATAATGATGGCCTTAGTGGTGGACATCCAGCTGATAATGAGTGGGATCGTTTTGTCTCAGGTCGAGAAAAAATTAAGGGACTTCCATCATTGACTTCCAGTGATAAGACTGGAGTCTTAAGTGATGAGGTGCTACAATCACCTCATAATCAATTCTGGAATTGGGTTGGCGCTGTTAGCTGGACTTCAACACCATATGTAAATCGAGATACTGCTCGCTGTTGCCGTGGTTATCAGGCTGGCCAATTTTTTTATTTAAACACCTATGATCATCGGCATGAGGATATCGGTTGGCGACCTATTTTAGAGGAATTACTATGAGTAACCAAATTACCAATGAACAAGACATAAAACATAACTTCATTGCAGGTGAGTGGCGTTCTAGCTCAGAATATATGCAAAACATTAATCCATCGGATACTAATGATGTAATCGCTACATACGCAACTGCAACTAGCAATGATGTTCAGGATGCTGTTTCAGCGGCAGTCTCTGCACTGCCACTTTGGTCATCCAGTACATCTGGGGAGAGGTTTGACATTCTTGATGCAATCGGTTCTGAGATTATTCAGCGCAAAGATGAACTAGGCGATCTTCTTGCACGTGAAGAGGGAAAGACACTGAAAGAGGCCGTGGCAGAGGCTCATCGTGCGGGTAGTCTTTTTAAGTTTTTTGCAGCAGAGGTATATCGTTCAGAGTCAGAGGGTTATCGTTCTCTTCGTGAGGGTATATCGCTTGAGATTCAGCGTGAACCAATCGGTGTAGTTGCAGCAATAACACCCTGGAACTTTCCATTGGCGATTCCTGCCTGGAAAATTGCGCCAGCACTTGCTTATGGTAATACTATTGTTTTCAAACCTTCCGAACTAGTCTGCGGTTCTGCTTGGGCTCTTGCTGAGATTATTTCCCGGGCAGGTTTGCCAGATGGAGTGTTTAATCTTCTAATGGGACAAGGAACAGACACTGGTGCAGCATTAGTGGAACATCCAAATGTTGCAGGCGTTTCTTTTACTGGATCTTCAGTTGTTGGACGCAAGATTGGAGCTAGTGTATTTGCCCGAGGTGGCAAGATGCAACTAGAAATGGGTGGCAAGAATCCACTCATCGTGCTTGATGATGCTGACCTAGAAAAAGCTGTTGAGTTTGCAATTAATGGTGCATTCTTTTCTGCTGGACAAAGATGTACCGCATCATCTCGTCTCATAGTAACTGAGAATATTCATGATTCTTTTATTGATGCAATGTCAAAGCGGATGAAGCTTCTTAGGATTGGTGATGCCCGAAACCCAAAAACTGATATTGGTCCTGTTGTGAGTGAGGCTCAGCTTAAGAAAAACCTTGAATACCTTCGCATTGGTTTGAACGATGGTGCTAAGCACTTAATGGGTGGAGACCAGGTTGAACAGACAACACCTGGATGGTATTTATCACCAGCACTTTTTATTAATGCTAAGAGCGAAATGAAAATTTGTCGTGAGGAAATATTTGGACCAATCGCTGCTGTAATTTCTGTGAGCGATTATGACGAAGCACTCTCTGTAGCTAATGACTCTGAATTTGGCCTATCGGCAGGTATAGTTTCAAATGACCGCTTGATAATTGACCACTTCATAGATAATATTCAAGCTGGAATGGTACAAATTAATCTTCCAACTGCTGGTATGGATTTTCATGCACCAATAACTGGTCGAAAAAATTCATCATTTGGACCTCCTGAAAAGAGTAGTTATTGCCGAGAGTTTTTTACCAACACTAAGGTAATCCATGCAAATTATGGTAAACGCTTAAATTCTAAAAGGGAGGGCTCATGAAATCTTTAGAGGGCTATCGTGTACTTGATCTTTCAAATGTCCTTTCTGGTCCATTCTGTGCCTGTCAACTTGCACATCTTGGAGCAGAGGTAATAAAAATTGAATTGCCTGTAAGGGGTGACTTAGCAAGGCAATTGGGTTTGGATATTGAGCTGAATCAAAAACTTATGGGAGCTACTTTTCTTGCTCAAAATTCAGGCAAGCGCTCAATTACTATTAATCTCAAATCTTCAGAAGGAATTAATTTATTTAAACGCCTTGTAGAAACTGCTGATGTAGTAGTTGAAAATTTCAGGCCAGGAGTCATGAATCGTCTTGGGGTTGGCTATGAAGTGCTTCGAGATTTGAATCCAGATCTAATTTATTGTGCAATATCAGGATTTGGTCAGGAAGGTGCTCTGAAGAGTCGACCAGCATATGATCAAATTATCCAGGGTATGTCAGGCACTATGAATATTACAGGTGATAAAGATTCAGCCCCTTTGAGGGTTGGTTATCCCATAGCTGATACAATTGGCGGATTGACAGCTGCCTTCGCGATTTCAGCAGCACTTGCAAAACAAGGTGGCAACCGTGGTACCTTTATAGATGTTTCAATGTTGGAGTCTGTAATGTGTACGATGGGTTTTCAGATTTCAAACTACTTTAATGCATATCAAGAACCTCAAGCGATGGGTAATGAGAATTTTACGAGTAGCCCATCTGGGACTTTTAAAACTAGCTCTGGACAGATCAACATTGCAGCAAATAAACAAGAACAGTTTGAAGCCACATGTCAAGTCTTAGGGCTTAATGAGTTACTTGAAAATCCTAAATTTGCTACTAGAGAGGCGCGTCTTGAAAATCGCTCAGAACTATCTGATATTCTCAACCTAACACTTATGACTCGATCTACGGATGAGTGGACTGAACTATTAAATGATAAAGGAGTCCCTTGTGGTCCAATTTTGACTGTTCCAGAGGCTCTAGCTCAACCTCAGATTGCAGATCGAGGCATGGTTGGAACTTATAATGATGTTCCAGGAGTAGGTCGTGATATTAAAATTACGCGAACCGGTATCAAGCTTGATGGAAATGCTCCAACTGTAGATAACCCACCTCCAATGCTTGGTGAACATACTGATGAGATTCTTGGTGAACTTGGTTTGACCGAAACTGAAATAAAAACGCTAAAAGAACAAAAAGCAATATGAATAAAATTGACATTGAAGTGAGTGAAGTTGGACCAAGAGATGGGTTGCAAAGTATCAGTCACATTATGCCCACTGAGGCTAAAAAGCTCTGGATTAAAGCTTTGGCTTTAGCAGGCATTCCCGAGATAGAGGTCGGTTCATTTGTTCCAGTACGGATATTCCCACAGTTTGCTGACATGATGGAAGTCGCTCAGTATGCAAGAACTATTGAAGGACTCAAAGTGGCTGTTTTAGTTCCAAACTTGAAGGGAGCTGAGAATGCGATAAAGGCAGATGTCCATAAGCTTACAATTCCCATGTCAGTTAGTGAGACTCATAGTTTGCGAAATGTCAATCGAACGCATGAACAGATGTTGGACGAAGTGAAAAGTATAGTTAACCTAATTAGACAGCTACCTGTCGATGAAAGACCTGTTATTGAAGGTGCGCTTTCAACTGCTTTCGGTTGCACAATAGAGGGCAGTGTTCCAGAAGATCGAGTAGTGGAGTTAGCAGAAGCGTTAATGGAGGCTGGATGTGATGAGGTAGGTCTTTCGGATACTACCGGATACGCAAATCCCGTGCAAGTTAAGCGTTTGATAGGGAAAGTCTGGACTGCCATTGGGCGCGAGCATCTTACAGGGATTCATTTGCACAATACACGTGGACAAGGATTGGCGAATGTTTTAGCTGCTGTGGAAGTAGGACTAACCACCATTGACTCATCTATGGGAGGTATTGGTGGATGCCCAGCAGCACCAGGTGCCAGCGGTAATATTGTTACTGAGGATTTGGTTTTCTTATTAGAGGCAATGGGGCTAAAAACAGGTATTGATTTTGATAAGCTCATGGCCGCTAGAAATGTCGTTGCAACAGCGCTACCAGATGTTGAATTGTATGGTTTTACACCGGATGCTGGTTTACCTCTTAGCTAATACACCTTAAACTAATTGGGTATCAGCATCTATATCACGAGACAATAAATCTGTCATGATTGCTGTTCTCATTTCATCAGTATAATCAAACCAATCAAAAATTTCATTCATGTGACGTTTGCAACCAACGCAGAAGTTGTTTTTATTGTATTTACAAATACTAACACAAGGACTTTTGATTTGTTTTAGTCTAGCTTGTTCACTCATAGCTTATATTTTTTGAAATGCATTTTAGTTGAGTTTTCATTTACGAGCGAAGTTTTTCATTGTCGTTGTCGTATGCAGCATTCATAGAGACATGGCATTTTCGACTTCCTAAAGAGGTTTCTACTCTGAGAGTCTTTCCTTCAAAGCAGTGACTCGGATTGAGGTATGCAAATGCGACACTATGACCAACCCTATAGCCATAGGCACCACTGGTAATGATTCCACTAAGTTTTTCACCATCAAACACAGCCTCATTTCCAAAACACTCTGCTGGAATCTCATCATCAAAGATCAGATAGGCTAGCTGAGTTTCCACCCCTTTTGATTGGCGTTCTTTGATATTATCAGAGCCAATAAAATTACGACTCAGATCTAAGAACCTATCCATTCCTGCTTCGAGCGCTGAAATCTCTTCGGTAAACTCAGCGCCATATGCTCTATACATTTTCTCAAGTCTCATACTGTTAAAAGCCTGACCACCAAAATCTCTTAAGCCGAAAGGTGAACCCATTTCACATAAAGATTCATAGATAGAGATTAGCTGCCAACTAGGCATATGTAACTCCCATCCCAACTCTCCAGCATAAGAAACGCGCATTGCAAAAACGTCTGCTGAGTCGATTTTAATTGTTTTACAACTTAACCAGGAAAACCCACTATTGCTGAGATCTTCTTGGGTGCATTGGCTTAAAATATTTCTGGCTTCAGGGCCAGTCAATAAAAGCCCGCCCCATTCCTCAGTTAAGTTTTCAATCGTTACATCGAGTTCACCCACATGCCATTCAAGCCACTGATAATCTTTGACTTCAGATCCAATGGCGCCCATTAATAGAAATTCTTCTTTGCTAATACGACTGATCGTTTGCTCGGCCCTTATGCCTCCTTTCGGAGCATGAAAAAGTGTCAAACCAATTCTTCCATCTTTCGCGGGAAGTTTGTTGCAAGATAATTTGTCAAGAAACTCAAAGGCATCTTTTCCAGTGATTTTAAATTTTGCCGTGCCACTGATGTCCGTAACGCCGCAAGAGTCTTGAACTGCTTTGCACTCCTCTTTGATGGCTTCATGCGCTTCTGTGTGAGCCCAGGATAAGGTTTCACCCCTGATCTCATCTGTTGCAAACCAAGATGGCTTTTCAAAGCCTGTATTGACTGTATGAATTGCGCCTTTTTGAGCTAATACTGTGTGCAGAGGGCTCACCCTTATAGGCCTTCCATGTGGGCGATTATCATTGGGCGCCGCGTAGGCATACATGCGTTCGTAGGACTCAATGGCTCTTGTTGTGCAGTAATTTTTATCTGCCCATGTGTCAAATCGACGACTATCAAGAGATGACATATTGAGCTCTGTTTGACCATGAACCATCCACTGCGCTAAATACTTTCCTATTCCGCCTTGGGCAATACCAATACTTGCACCACAAAGATTCCAAAAGTTTTTGAGACCTTTCGCGGGTCCAACAAGAAGATTATCATCAGGTGTGTGAGTAATGAGGCCATTGATCACTGTGCTAATTCCTACCTCCTTGAAGAGAGGAAAAATATCCATGCACTTTTCAAGCCATGGCATGAGCCTCTCTAAATCACCTTCAAAGAGTTCTCTGTCAAATGACCAGTCAACACCTTCCAGAGCCCATGGCTTAGAACCTCTGGTTTCGTAAGGACCAATTAAGAAGCCACTTCCTTCTTGCCTAATATAGGAGGCTGCAATTGAATCTCGAGTCACCGGAAGTTCTTTAGAAAGCGCTGCAATATCTGGGTGGCTATCGGTTATCAAGTACTGATGCTGAAGATTGACTAAAGGAACATATGACCCAACCATCGCCCCAACTTGGGGTGAAAAACAACCGCCAGCATTGACAACGTGCTGAGCAATAATATTTCCTTGCTCGGTGATGACTTCGTATTCTCCAGAAGGAAGAATATTAATATCAGTGACTCTGTTAAAGTTACTCACTTTTGCGCCAGCTTTCTTAGCAAGTTGGGCTAATTGAGTGACAACCGTTGTGGGGTCAATATGACCATCATTTGGGGTGTATAAGATGTTTCTTGCACTGCTAAAATCCATCATTGGATTGATGATTGATGCTTCTTCTTTTGAAACAAAATGCATTTCACAGCCAATATGGTTTGCGCGACTGATTATATTATTAAACCATTGTTCCTCGACCTCAGTATGACCGACTCGTAGAGATCCTGTTTTATGAAATGATGAAGGGAGTCCTGTTTTTTCAGGAAGAATTTCGTCATACAACTTTATGGTGTACTCATGGATATTAGAGAGCGTATGGTTTCCGTTAAAGTTTGGACATAGACCGGCAGCGTGCCAGGTAGAGCCACTTGTTAGCTCACCTTTTTCAATTAAAACAACATCTGTCCAGCCCTCTAGACCTAGGTGATACATTAGGTTAACTCCTAATGACCCACCGCCAATGATTACAACTTGTGCATGTGACTTCATATTAATGACCTTTTCTATAGAGGTTTGCGACCAATCTCTTTTCTAGTTAATTTAATATTGAACGTATCACGTATTTTTTTATCTACTGCATCGCTGACATGATCTGGAAAATATTCTGACAATATTTCTTTTTTTTGTTCAATTGCTTTTTCTAAAATAATGGGTTTTCCCATATCTGCCCAATCATTAGGACTGTCTCTATCGCTGAGCTCGGGGTAGATGTATTCACTTTGCATAACATCAATAGTTTGATCTGAGCCAAGATAGTGAGCCTTGTCATTTAAACAAACATCTTTAATGGTTTCAAAGCAAAGCGACTCTTCACTTTCGTCACTAAATCCTTTTGTCATCCTCATAGAGGCGCCCAGTAAATCATTGTCCAAAAGCAAACTTTCTGGACATGTTCCAAGGAGGCTTGCATACATTCCTGCAGACTCATAAATAATATTCGCGCCGGCGATTGCAGTCACGGCATGCGTTGAAGCCCTCTCAGATCCAGCCTGAAAGTCAGGAAATTTTGAGTCTGTCATCCCTGCTGGCGTCCCAGTTGGAAGATTTAAGTGGTTGCCCATTTGGGCACAAGCTGCAGATATTAAGCCTTGCTCTGGTGAGCCGCCACACATTGAGCCAGTTCTCAGGTCGGACACAAATGGCCAAGTACCAAGGATTGCAGGGGCGCCTGGTTTAATTGCATTGACATAAACCAATCCGCCAAGACATTCAGCCCAGGCTTGCGATACTACTCCAGGCAGTAATGGGGGCGCAGTAGCACCCGCCTGACCAGCAGAAAGAAGTAATATTGGCATACCTCCCTCAACGCCGACACGAAGACACTCTAACGACTCTTCTGCAAATTTCATTGGTGGGACTACGTGACAATTACTCATACTTATAAAAGGCCTTTCTCTCCACTTTTCTTCACTTCCAGCAATAATATGGAGCATTTCGAGGGCATCGGTTACATGTTTAGATTCAGTAAAGCTAACACCTGCATGTTTTTCGGTGCCCATTGCTACGCAATAGACTGAGTTTTGATCCATCTCGCGAGGACTGGCAATATCTCTTAGAACGCACGTGCGTTGAAACATATGAATATGCTCACATTTGTCAGCTATCCTTGCCATGTCATATAAGTCTTGACTTTCAGACTCTCTGTATTCGTTATTTTCAGGATCTGCAATGAGAACTGCTGCACCAGCGGTTGAAAAATGAACCCTTGAACCGCTCAAATCAAGGTCGTGTTTTGGGGATTGGCCAAAAAGAGTCAGGTTTCTTTGTGAAAGGTTAATCGCTTTATCAACAACCTCTCTTGACATTCTCAATCTTCCATCATCACCTAAAGTTGCACCAAACGCGACACAGGTCTCTATGCAGTGTGGTGTTGCATCTCCAAATCCAATCTCCTCAAGAATGCGATAAATATTCGCTTCGATTGCTGTAACTTGCTTTTCACTAAGTGGCTTATATCTGCCACCTATTTCTCCTGCATTGACAGGTTTTTCCTCGTCTTTTAAGGGCGCATTTCTTAGCGCAATTCGAGCTTCTCTTCCGCCTGATTTTCGTCTGGTCATGATCGTGATTTGAGTTTGTACACAATCAACATTTTGATACGAAATTTAATCGCTGTCAACTGTTTTCTTACAGCTATTTTTTAGAGAAAATCTGCAATAAAATTTAGAGGGATATTGAATGCAAATTAAACGTCTTTTCCACTTTCAAAATGGAGCTTTGCGCCTTTTCTAATGCCGGATGGCCATCTAGAGGTAATTGTTTTAAGTTGGGTATAAAACCTTACACCTTCCATTCCATGAATTGAAGAGCCACCAAAAAGAGATCTCTTCCAGCCGCCAAAACTATGCATTGCAACAGGAACAGGGATGGGTATGTTAACGCCAACCATACCTACCTTGACATTGGTCGTAAAGTGACGCGCTGTATCACCATCCCTAGTAAAAATGGCTGTGCCGTTACCATATTCATGGTCATTGACCAGCTTCAGTGCTTCATCATAACTTGAGACTCTGACCACAGAGAGAACTGGACCAAAGATTTCATCAGTGTAGATTGACATGTCAGAGGTGACATTGTCAAATAGACATCCGCCTACAAAGAAGCCATCTCTTTCAGTCTCAGATCTTCCATCCACTTTTAGATCGGCTCCGGCCTTGAGTCCAGCATCAATATAAGAGACAACTTTATCCTGACTTTCCTTAGAGACGACTGGACCCATCTCAACACCAGGCTCATCGTAAGCGCCAATTTTCAGTGACTTAACTTTAGGCGTAAGTGACTCAATCAGCTGATCTGCTGTTTCATCTCCGACTGCAACGACTACAGAGATGGCCATACACCTTTCACCTGCAGAGCCATAGGCTGCTCCAATGATTGCATCACTACTTTGATCAAGATCAGCATCGGGCATCACTATCATATGATTTTTAGCGCCGCATAATGCTTGAACTCTTTTGTTATTCTTTGATCCCTCTTGATAAATATACTCACCCACACCAGTCGAGCCAACAAAGCTCACTGCTCTAACTTGAGGATTGGTTAGGATTTCATCGACTGCTTCTTTATCGCCAACGATTGTATTTAATACGCCATCTGGAAGACCAGCTTCATGCATGAGTTCAGTGAGTCTTAACCCGCATGAGGGTACTTTCTCTGAGAGTTTTAAAACAAAGGTGTTTCCACAAGCAATCGCTACTGGATACATCCACATCGGCACCATCGCTGGGAAGTTAAACGGAACAATACCCGCACAGACGCCGAGCGCTTGACGCAAATTATGGCTATCAATGCCTCTGGAGACATCCGCACTAAAGTCAGACTTCAGATGATTGTTTATAGCAGTACAGTACTCCACAATCTCAAGGCCTCTTCCCACTTCACCTTTAGCATCTGCAAAAGTCTTTCCGTGTTCCTGAGAAACTAATTCTGCGAGTTCATCGGTGTGCTTAATAATAAGCTCACGATAAGTAAACATGATTTGAGCCCTTTTAGAGGGAGGAACTTGGCTCCAATCTTCAAAGGCATCACTGGCCACTTGAATGGCTTTGGCAGTATCTTTTGCGCTAGCTGCTTCAATTGTTTTTGTGACTTTGCCAGTAGCAGGATTAAAAACATCTAGGCTTCGACCTGATGATCCGGAGTGTTTCTTGCCACCAATAATATGTTGTAGGTTATTTGAAGACATAATAGTTATTTAATAAGGACGATGGGATAATATACCAAGAACTGTATTTTCTAGTATTATTTTTTTAATATTCTTGCTTTAAGAATAGGAAGATTTTCGGTTAAAAGTAACAATATTATAACATATGTTCTATTTTTCAAAAAATAGAAAAATATAGATTCATATATATAAATTGATGTATACTGCATTTTCCTGAAGTTGAATAAGCTTCAAGAATTGGAATCAATTTTGACTTCCAATATTTAAATAACAGGAGAATAATAATGAGAAAAATGTTATTAGTTTTTGTTTTATTGGCAACGACTTTTGCAGGTTCTAGTTATGCGTTAACTATTGGTTTTTCAGTAGCTAGATTTGATGATAACTTTCTAACTGTAATGAGAAATGATGCTGTAAGACATGCTGAGGAAATGGGTTATACAATTCAAGTAGATGATGCAAAGGATGATGTAACAACTCAGCTAAGTCAGGTGCAAAACTATATAGCTTCTGGTGTAGACGCTATAATTGTGACTGCTATTGACACAGATACAACTCAAGCAATGACAAAAGCAGCCGAAAGTGCCGGAGTTCCACTTGTGTATGTAAATAGACAGCCTATTGATTTGGATGATTTAGGAGCTTCAACAACTTTTGTTGGTTCAAATGAGAAATGGTCTGGAACGCTTGCAGCATTCGAAATGTGTGTTCTAGCTGGAGGAACTGGTAAAGCAGTAATGCTAATGGGACAACTAAGCAATGAAGCAGCCCGTTCTCGCTCAGAAGATTTTAGAGAAGTAATTAGACTATCAATGTGTAATGGCATTGAATTAATTGAAGAGCAAACAGCTAATTGGAGTAGGCTTGAAGCAAACGACTTAATGACTAACTGGATTTCTGCTGGTTTGGATTTTAATATTGTTTTTGGTAATAATGATGAAATGGCAATTGGAGCAATTCAAGCTTTGAAATCAGCTGGAATTAGCATGGATGATGTTATCGTAGGTGGTGTTGATGCTACTGAAGATGCATTGATGTCAATGCAAGCCGGTGATCTTGATGTGACAGTGTTTCAAAATGCTGCTGCACAGGGGGCAGGTGCTGTAGATGCTGCTGCTGACTTAGTTGCCGGAAAGTCGCTACCTAATTTTGTGGTAATACCATTTGAATTAGTGACTCCTCGGAACCTTGATCAATACTTAGGTCAAAACTAGTCCTAACTAGTACCAACCTTTGTTAATCGACAAATCCATGGCTCTTTATTGGGGCCATGGAGGAGTCTCATTTTATTTGATTGTTTATGAGTTCAAACCAACAAAACATAATTTTAAAAACTGAAGGCCTTACCAAGCATTACGGTGGCGTTAGAGCATTACAAGATGCTGATTTTAGCCTTACAGAAGGAGAGCATGTTGCTATTGTAGGCGACAATGGTGCTGGAAAATCAACATTTATCAGGCAAGTAACAGGCGTGGAAATTCCAACATCTGGCAATATTTATTTTGATGGTAATTTAGTTGATTTTAAAACTCCAGCTGACGCAAAAGAAGCCGGAATAGAAACTGTTTATCAAAACCTAGCTTTAGCGGATGATTTGGATGTTCCCTCTAATATATTTTTAGGCAAGGAAGAAACATATTTCAATCTTGGGCCATTTAGTTTTTTAAATGAAAAAAAAATGTATAAAAAATCTATTGATGTACTTGCTAAAACAGGAATTAAAATTCCTAATCTAAAAATTGCAATGAGTAACATGTCAGGCGGACAAAGACAATGTGTTGCAGTTAGTCGATCTGCTGGTTTCGCATCAAAATTAATTATTATGGATGAACCAACCGCTGCATTGGGGGTTCAAGAAACATCTCAAGTAGAAAACATTATTAAAAATTTAAAAGAACATGGCATTCCTCTTATAGTAATTAGTCATAATTTACGACAAGTATTCGATCTAGTTGACAAAATATGGGTATTTCGCCAAGGGAAAATCGTTGGTTGTGTTGAAACTTCCAAATCAAGTACCAACGAAATTGTTTCTCTTATTACAGGAGTAAAGCTAGGAGTTGAAGAGGAGGCAAGTTTTATATGATTCAAGCACAAAAAAATTTCAAGTCTTGGTATAAAAAATTACCACCTGAATTTAACATTTTTTTAGTTTTATTAGGTATGGCTTTATTGTTTGAAATTTTAGGATGGATTTTTGTTGGCCAGAGTTTTCTTATAAATAAAAGAAGACTAATAATCATGATTCTCCAGGTATCTGTTATTGGAATAATTGCTGTTGGTGTAACCCAAGTAATTATTATGGCGGGAATTGATTTATCTGGAGGTTCTTTAGTTGCATTGTCTGCAATAGTTGCCGCTAGTCTGGCGCAAAATTCTACTTATTCAAAAGCTGTTTTTCCGCATCTTACAGATCTTCCGTTTCTAATTCCTGTTATAGCTGGTATTGGCGCAGGATTAATTGCTGGATTTATAAATGGTAGTCTTATTGCTAGGACAGGTATACCTGCTTTTATAGCTACATTAGGTATGTTAGTTTCTGCTAGAGGTGCAGCTGCTTGGTACAACAATGGAAAACCAGTGAGTTTTTTAAGTGACGAATTTACAAACTTAGGGCAGGGAGCTTGGCCAGTGGCTATTTTCCTAACTGTCGCTTTAGTATTTCATATTCTAATGCGTTATACAAAATATGGAAAGCATACCTATGCAATAGGTTCAAATGAAGAGGCAGCTCGTGTCGCAGGCATTAACATTAAAAGGCATAAAATTATCGTTTATTCTATTGCTGGCGCTTTATCAGGTTTGGCGGGTGTAGTTACAGCCTCTAGAGCTATGTCTGCTCAAGCAGGAATGGGAATGATGTATGAGCTAGACGCTATCTCGGCAGCTGTAATTGGCGGTACTTCATTGTTTGGAGGAAGGGGAAGGATTACAGGAACTTTAATTGGAGTTCTAATATTAGGAGTAATTACTTCTGGTTTTGTTTTCTTAAGAATTAATGCATATTATCAAGACATGGTAAAAGGCGCGATTATTGTTGGTGCTGTTATTCTTGATCAATACCGCAATAAAAAATTAAAAAATAAAGATAAAGATATTTGAACTGTAATCTTGAAAAAATTATGAGTGATGATACAAAAATTAGTTATGCATTAAATCAAATTATTGCCCCAAAATCATCATTTATAGATTTAATTAATTTAGCCAAAAGTGCCGGTGTTTTAGCTATTGAGATAAGAAATGATATACCAGTTAATTTAATCGAAGAGAATAAGCCAAAAATAATAAAGACTCTCTCTGAATCAAATTCTATCAAAATTTTAACGGTTAACGCTTTACAAAAGTTTAATCTTTGGAATGAGGAAAGATTAAATGAGCTTGTAGAATTATGCAAATTTTCCTCTTTAGCTGGAGTAGAGGCAATAGTACTTGTGCCTTTAAATGATGGGTCAGTGACTGATGATATTGAACAACGAGAATTACTAGGCAATTCACTTAAAGAAATTGTTAAAGTGCTGCGTGATTTTGATCTGCTAGGCTACGTCGAACCGCTTGGTTTTGAAACCTCTTCAGTAAGAAAAAAATCTATGGTTGTTAATGAAATAAAAAAACTTAAAACCTCAAGATTAAAAATTGTTCATGATACTTTTCATCATTTTCTCGCTGGAGAAAAAGATTTTTTCCCTTCTATGACTGGATTAGTTCATATATCAGGAGTTTCAAATGAGTTTAGTAATATTGAATTGAATGATGACCATCGTTATCTTATTAATGAGACAGATATGTTAGGAAATATTGACCAAATTAAATATTTTTTATCGTCTGAATATAAGGGGTTTTTCTCTTTTGAGCCTTTTGGAAAAGATTTAGCAAAAAATGATAATTTGTCTAATGAAATTGAAAGAAATATTAATTTTATTGAAGAGAGAATATAAAGAATTAGTGGAGGATAGGGAGTATGAAGATTTGTTTGATAGGTGCGGGTCGCATAGGTGCTGTTCATGCAATTGCAATAGCAAGTGAAGAAAGTGCAACTCTCCATTCGGTAGTAGATTTAAATCATGAGGCAGCTGAGAATCTTGCTAAACAGTATAGTGCAGAAGTCCTAAGTGTGGATGAAGCATTTACTAATATTGACATTGATGCTTACATAATTGCAAGTAGCACCGCTACACATGCTGACCTAATTGAGAGGTGTACCAAGGTTGGTAAACCGGTTTTTTGTGAAAAACCAATTGATTTGAGTCTTGAGAGGGCAGAGTCCTGCGCAAAGTTAGTAGAAAAGAGTGGCATTGTCTGCATGCTAGGATTTAATAGGCGTTTTGATCCTCATATGGCAAGCTTAAAGAAAAAAGTAGATGCTAATTTAATAGGAAACGTTCAATCATTAGTTATTACTTCTCATGATCCAGCACCACCTTCGATGGAATATATCTCTGGCTCTGGCGGATTATTTCATGACATGATGATTCACGACTTTGACATGGCTTGCTGGATTTTAGATGACACACCAAGCAGTATCTATGTTGCTGCACATGCTGTAAATGACGATATCGCCAATCAGGGTGATGTTGATACAGCAAGCGTTATATTAAATATGAAGAGGGGTGCAATAGTCACTATTTTAAATGGTCGCCAAGCATCCTTTGGTTATGATCAAAGGATCGAGGCATTTGGTGAGATAGGAATGCTTCAGGTAAAAAATGAACTTGAAGACAATGTGGTTTTAAGCAACGCTTTGGGTATCAACCAAGCTAAATCGCAACACTTTTTTTTAGAAAGATATGAAAAGGCATACCACAATGAATTACTCCATTTTATGGAGTCTTATCATGCAGATTTGAAGCCAAGTGTTGATATTTCTGATGGCGTTCTTGCTTTAAGAATTGCTGAAGCTGCTCAAAGGTCACTTCAATCTGGTTTGCCAGAAAATTTATAGTAATCGCTAGAATGATGCCAGCTAATATTAATGAACTAAACAACTTACTCCAGGAAAATTATCCTTCTTTGAGCAAGAAAATGAAGTTGATTGCTTTCTATATTATTGATCAGCCTCAAAACTTAGCTATAAATACTCTTGCAGTAATTGCCTCAGATATTGGAGTTTACCCATCAACATTAGTTCGCTTTGCTAAGCACTTTGGGTTTAGTGGTTTTGCTGAAATACAAGCCTTATTCAAAGTTAGGATTGCGCAAACTGCCATTAATTATAAGCAGCGCATTATTGATGTAAAAAGTATTACTGATGGCGACTCAATAACAAACTCTTCAAATATTTTTTATGATGTTACAAAGCGAAATGTGGCAGCAACTCAGTTGCTTGCTGAAAATATTGATAGCGATGCAATTGAAAAATCTGTTCAGGCATTATGTAATGCTAATGAAGTAATATTATGCGGAACCAACAGGGCTCAACCAATAGCCAATTATTTTTACTACATGTTAAATAATCTTGGAATTAGGTGTCGTATCGCAAATGATACAAATGAAGTTGAAAATTTATCAAATTGGCTTGATGATAAAACAGTATTTATTGCCATAACATACAATCCTTACAATGAACAAACAACTCAGGCAGTTAAGGTTGCAAAGCAAGCTAACTCAGAGATAATTCTTCTAACTGATACCGAGTTAAATCCAATTGCACATTTAGCAGATGTTTTATTTTGTATTCACGAGGCCGAAATTCATACATTCAGGTCTTTAGGAGCAACCATGTGTCTTGTTCAAGCAATATGTATTTCAATCGGGTACCACCAACAAGGAAATTAAATGTCATTATTAATTCGACCAAAATATAGTAATGATAGTTGTTATCAAAAAATTACACCAAAATCAGCAAATTGGGATTTTGTTGGGTTTGAGGCTCATGAGATTGATGAAACAGGAGTTCTTGATTGGAAAGACAAAGACAATGAATCATGCTTGGTAATTCTTTCTGGAATTGCAAATATCTTTGTCGAAGGCGAAGAGTTTATTAATGTTGGTCAGAGAATGAGCGTTTTTGATGATATAAACCCTCATGCTATATATGTCCCTAACAATAAACAAATTAAAGTCACTGCGATAACTAAATTAGAATTAGCAATAGCCATTGCCCCTGGCTTTGGTAATTTTCCAGCTAGGCATATTAAGCCTGAAGAAATGACCAATGAGGTTCGAGGAGAAGGCAGCAACATAAGATCTATTTGCAACATATTGCCGGAACAAGACAAAGCTGATAGTTTGCTTGTTGTCGAAGTTAAAACACCTGCTGGTAATTGGTCGAGCTATCCTCCTCACAAGCATGATTCAGATAACATTCCAGTCGAAACATATCTAGAAGAAACATACTATCATCGCATTAATCCACCTCAAGGGTTTGCTTTTCAGAGAGTCTATACCGATGATTTATCCATCGATGAGACGATGGCAGTGGAAAATAAATGTGTGGTCCTTGTTCCAAAGGGCTACCACCCAGTTGGCGTTCCTCATGGTTACGATTCATACTATTTGAATGTAATGGCAGGCCCTAAAAGACAATGGATTTTTAAAAACCACCCTGACCATGAATGGATGCTAGAGAAATAATGAAATCAATTGATATTATTTGTTTAGGAAGAGCGGCTGTAGATTTTTATGGTCAACAGATTGGATCCACATTGGAAAATATGGGGAGTTTTGCCAAATATCTGGGAGGCTCTTCTGCAAATATTGCATATGGCTGCTCTAAGCTTGGCCTCAATTCAGCCATGCTGACTCGAGTTGGAAACGAGCATATGGGTCGTTTTGTTCGTAATGAACTTGAAAGTGTTGGTGTAGATACGTCTCATGTCATTACTGATAGTGAACGATTAACTGGCCTAGTTGTTCTAGGGATTCAAGATAAAGAAACCTTTCCTCTTATCTTTTATCGTAAAGACTGCGCTGATATGGCAATCAGTGAAAAGGACTTTACAAAAGAGTTTATCGCGAGCAGTAAAGCATTACTCATTACAGGAACACATTTTTCCTCCGATAATACTTATCAGACAAGTATGAAAGCAATAGAGTATGCAAAGTCCTCTGATACTCAGGTCATTGTTGACATTGATTATCGGCCAGTGCTTTGGGGCTTAACAGAGTTAGGTGATGGAGAATCTCGGTTTGTTGCAAGCGATGATGTTAGCCAGCACTTGCAAACAATACTTCCACATTGTGATGTTATTGTTGGCACTGAAGAAGAAATTCATATTGCTGGTGGTAGTGAGGATACTGTAACTGCACTGACCAGGATACGTCAGCTAACCAATTCGATTATCGTTTTAAAGTTAGGTCCTTTAGGGTGCACAGTCATTACGAGTGACATTCCTAATAGCACAGATGATTTCAATGTAATCAAGGGTAATCAAGTCGATATCCTTAATGTTTTAGGTGCTGGCGATGCTTTTATGTCAGGTTTTTTACGAGGATATCTTCGAGGCGAGAGTCTTGAAAAAAGTGCTAATTATGCGAACGCATCTGGCGCATTAGTTGTTTCTCGCCATGGCTGTGCTCCAGCAATCCCTGGTGAGCATGAATTGCTATATTACATAGAAAATGCAGCTGACATCGTAAATCCAAGTACAGATTTAACTTTAAACCATCTTCATAGAGTTAGTTTTAGAAGCAAGGAAGAGCCGGAGATTTTTGGGTTTGCTTTTGATCATCGTAAACAGCTTGTTGAACTTGCAGAGAATTATGGTGAAGATTTAAACCAAATCATTAAGCTGAAAAAGCTATTTATTAAGTCCATTACAAAAACTATCGAAAAATTAAATATTCCTGAAAAAAATATCGGTGTTTTAATTGATGATACTTATGGGGAAGACGCGCTCAATTCGATTGCTGAAAAGTCATGGTGGATAGGAAGACCTGTAGAGCTGCCAAGTTCAAGACCCCTTAAGTTTGAGGGTGATCAATCTATTGGATCAAAGTTGCAGTCTTGGCCTCTATCACACGTTGTTAAGTGCCTGATTTTTTACCACCCGGATGATTCAGATGAACTCAAGCTTAAACAGGAGCAAAAAGTAAAAGAGCTTTATTTCGCCTGTATTCAAAGTGGTCACCAATTGTTACTGGAGGTTATTCCTCCTTCAGAATATGAAAATGAAGAAGCAATAATTCCAACGATTTTAAAAAGATTCTATGACTTAAAAATTAAGCCTGACTGGTGGAAATTGCCAGCCCTCCAAGATGAATCTTGGGTGCAAGTAAGCGATGTCATAAATACACATGACCCTCATTGTCA
>Ga0257117_1000269_pt1 | contig 47945 bp, 32 predicted proteins | sample SI112_135mmetaG_FD_190157 | JGI IMG/M metagenome (GOLD analysis project Ga0257117, IMG submission 190157) | Marine microbial communities from Saanich Inlet, British Columbia, Canada - SI112_135m | ecosystem: Environmental > Aquatic > Marine > Inlet | place: Canada: British Columbia | collected... | reverse complement strand
GGAGTCTATGAATCTAACCAACGTGTATTCCTTGATTTTGTTTTGAAACAGTATATCCAAACTGGGTTTACAGAATTGGATGATGCAAAACTCCCTGACTTGCTAACATTAAAATACAAAGCAATCAATGATGCGAAACGTGAACTGGGCGATATCTCAAGTATTAGAGAAACGTTTATTGGATTTCAATCCTATTTATATCAAAAACCTAAATAGTAAAACTAATAGGGAAATTTGAAGGATGAACAATGGTTAATTATGGAATTATTAATAGTTTTAGGAGAAAGAAATGAATAAGAGAATAATCACATCTATAATAATATTTGGTCCAATAGTATTATTGGTGATATTTATAGTTTTAGTATTAAATGGCTATCTAGGGTTGAAACCGACTTTTTAACCTATTTATTATTTTCAGGCAAAATCACCTTCATAGTGGGGTATGGGATTGAAATATTATTTGATATGAACTGTTTATAGATTTCTGTATTGACTGCGTCGATGGTTCGACCACGAATCTCCGGTTTAAAAATCCAGAATAAAAGCTGAAGTCGAATCCCGGAATCGGCGAATTCTCGGAAACGCACTCTCGGCTCGGGAGAATTCTGAATATTGTCATTGTCTAATGCGATCTTTTTTAATAGTGCTTTTACTTCATCAATATCAGAACCATAAGCCACAAGCAATGTAATACGAATTCGCTCAATTTCTGCCGGTCCGCCACTTTCATTAACAATCTTGGATGCAGCTATAACAGAATTGGGAATGATGATTTCAATATCATCTCGCGTCATGAAACGGGTAGAACGGAGGCCCATACTTTTCACGTATCCCCGTTCTCCTGTTTCCAATATAATATAATCACCTTCTTTAAAAGGTGAGTCCGCCATAAGGAAAATTCCAGCAAAAAAGTTTGCAACAGTATCCTTGGCAGCAAGACCCAAAACAACGCCTAAAACGCTGGCTGAAGCGAGGATGCCATTAATATTGATACCCCAACTGAGAAAAATAAAATAAGACCCAAATAGTCCGATTGCGATTTTCCCTAAATTATTGAAAAGGGGTAAAGTTTTTTTCTGGAGAATTTTATTTTCGGTTCTGCCTGATGTCCATTCCATAGAAATTATAAAAACATTAGAGATAAGAAATAGCCAAATGAGGATTGTGGCCGTTTTGAAAAGGCCAACAAGGGCAAAATCAATATAATCTGGTAGGGCGGCGGTTTTTACAGCCATGGAAAAACCAATGAATAAAATGGAATAGAAAATGGGACGATGGAGGAGGCTGACAATTTTGTCGTCCAGCCCGGTGCGTGTTCGCGCCGTAAGGCGTTTAAATATACCTATGAAGACTAAATCGGTAATTTTTGCCACCATAATAGATCCGACTATAATAAGGGCGCTGCGGACTAGGTGATTGGCGATTAGTACGTTGTAATTATCTTTTATCCATTCCATGATGAATAGAAATATAGATACATTTTGAATAAGTATCTATGGGTGGTAAAATAAAAAAAATCCTGTTATTGCCTAATAATGCTTGATTAATTACCTTCCCGACCGATTCTTATGTCATTCTTTATATAATTACATATAGAATTATGAAAATCGAATTAGTTCACAATACATAAAAAAGGAAATAACTATGTCTAAAACAAATGACTTAGCAGGCCAAATCAAATCGCAATTTTCTACTTTTGAAGAAAATCACGAAAGTAACATGAATGGTAACAAAGCTGCTGGTAGCCGTGCTCGCAAAGCAATTGGCGAAATTAAAAAACTAGTCACCGATTACAGAAAAGCATCTGTCGCTGGCGAATAATTCCGTTCAATTAATATTGAAACAAAAAAAGCCCCACATTATTGCGGGGCTTTTTTATTATATAAATTTAAAAGGAACTAGTTCAATCCTCAGAACTATCGTTTTTCTTTTTTTGTGCTTCTTCTGCTTTTTTAGCACGCTGCATTTTATTCCCACCTGAACCTTGTCCGCGAGACTTTTGCTTTCTTTTAAATAATTCAAACTTTGACGGAATCATTTTTCTAGGCCAATGGTTATTCACCATATCAATATCCGCTGTCTCTAAATGGGGATCTAATTGAAAGGTAGCTACATTTTTCTTGGTAGCAAAAACTTTGGTTACTTTGTCACGGTTCATACGCCAAATTTCAGCGGGGATTCTGAACTCAGATGTTGTTCCATCCTCATAATTGAATTGAAGCAGGATTGGCATTACCAATCCACCAACATTAGAAAAGTCAATTTCGTAATAATTTAAATTGGACTCATATATGGATATTTCTTTTTCTGTCATGTCAAGATTTTCCATATATTTTTCATAATCCTGTTTATCAAGAATTGTCACTTCAAATGGATCATGTTTATTGTAAAAATCATTGGCGGATTTATCTTTTTCCACCAGAGTTCTTCTAATGTCACGTTCATTATTAATTTGCCAGGCTTGTCGTGGTTGAGCTTCTTTCCTTTCTTTCTTTAAAGGAAACTCAACTTCTGGGTCTTTGGAATTCAATGTGTACCATGACACTTTATCAATAGAGATGTCTACAGGGTCGGTGCCATAGAACCAGCCACGCCAATACCAATCTAAATCGACGGCTGAAGCATTTTCTAAAATGCGGAAAAAGTCTGATGGTGTTGGATGTTTAAACATCCATGATTGGGCATATTCTTTAAAAGCGAAATCAAACAAATCTCGACCAACAACCGTTTCCCTTAATATGTTCAATGCAGTGGCGGGTTTGCCATAAGCATTATTACCAAACTGGTAAATGGATTCGGAATTGGTCATAATGGGACTAATGCTATTTTTATTACCCTTCATATAATAAACAATATTTTTTGGCGGCCCACGTCGCGAGGGATAGTCCCTATCCCATTCCTGCTCTGTGAGGTATTGAAGATAAGTGTTTAATCCTTCATCCATCCATGTCCACTGCCGTTCGTCAGAATTGACTATCATGGGGAAGTAGTTATGTCCCACTTCATGAATTATTACACTTATCATACCATACTTGGTGCGATCGGAATAAGTACCATCTTTTTCTGGGCGCCCATAATTGAAGCAAATCATCGGATATTCCATTCCATTGGCGGCTTCAACAGAAATGGCCACTGGATAGGGGTAGTCAAATGTGTATTTGGAATAGGTTATTAAGGTTTGGGCAACTGCTTTCGTGGAAAATCTTTCATAAAGAGGATTGGCCTCTTTGGGGTAGTAGGACATAGCCATGACAGTCCTTTTGCCCATTTTAACACCCATAGCATCCCAGATGAATTTTCGTGAACTGGTGAATGCAAAATCGCGAACATTTTCAGCTTTAAAGCGCCATGTTTTAGTACGTTTCAAGCGTGATTTTTCATTTTCAGTTGCTTCATCTTGAGTTATGATTAAGACAGGTTTCTTGGATGTCTTAGCCTGTTTAAATCTTTTTTGCTGTTCTTTGGTTAAAACAGATTTTGCATTTTGTAATTCACCCGTAGCCGCCACAACATGATCTGCAGGTACGGTAATATTGACTTCATAATTGCCAAAATTAAGTGTGAATTCGCCACGGCCTAAAAATTGTTTATTCTGCCAGCCGTATACATCATTATACATTGCCAATCGAGGAAACCACTGGCAAATAGTATAAAGGTAATTATCATCGTCTTTAAAGTATTCATATCCTGGACGGCCTCCTAAAAAGATTCTATCTTGAACATTATACCACCATTTAATTGAAAAATCTGTTTGATCGCCGGATTTTAACGTATTGGGAAGGTCAATCCGCATCATGGTTTTGTTGATGGTGTATTTTAGTTTTCTTCCTCCTTTAGCAATTACTTTATCAATTTTAAATCCTCCGTCAAACTCATTCAGAATTGGGCTCGCATCTGCATCGCCGACGATCAATCCCGGTTTCATGGACGAAAAGCTCATTTTGTCCCGCATGCTTCCAGTCGTAATCTTATATGTATCAGAATCTTTGGCACGAACATTTTGGTCGAGTTGAATCCAAATATAGTTTAGGTCATCGGGAGAATTATTGGTATAAGTAATTGTCTCAAATCCCTCGATCCGCTGTTTTTCGTCATCGAGGGTAACATCAATCACGTAATCTGCACGGTTTTGCCAATACCCGTGACCAGGATAACCTGCTGCAGATCTATACATATTAGGTGTAGCGATTTGTTGATCAAGCTGTTTAAACTTATCTTCAACTTGTCCGAAAATAGTACTTATGACAAAGCTGAGTATGATGGAAAACTTAAATTGTTTCAATGAATCCCCCTTTAATATTTCTTTTGGATTGAAATTATTATGTTTAAAAAAGTTAACGAAATTACATAACATCAGCTTCAATTATGTTGAAAAATATTCATATTAAAGGAATTTTGATATGGTTGGTGATTATTCCATTTGTGTGGAGCCATCCATTTCATGTGAGCATTACCACCTTCCAATTGAATCGAAAATCACATACTATTGAAATTACCATGAAACTATTTACAGAAGATCTTGAGAATGTTATAGAATCGAAAAGATTGCCTCCCATAAAACTGGGGTCGAAAAGAGAGTATATAAAAACTGATTCATTGATTTTTGATTATTTGAGTGAACATTTAATTGTATCATTGGATAATAAGCAGGTTACATTTCAATGGGTTGGTAAAGAAATAGAGAATGATATAACATGGTGTTACCTCGAAATTAAAAATATGGATGATTTTTGGACAGCAAATATTCTGAATACAATATTTATTCCAAATTTTACCGATCAGCTGAACATTTCACATTTTCAAAAGGATGGTCAAATACAGACTGTCATGAACCATAAAACTGAAGTTTTTAAAAAAATTCAATTTCAAAAGAAAGATAAATAAATGAGAAATATAATTATATCAATTTTGTCTATTGCATTAGTTGCTTGTAATCCTCCACAAATAAAATCTGATAAAATAACGGATGGGTTGGGGCCCATTGCTTCAAAATATGAGATTGATAGTAAAAGATTGATTGATGCAGCCCTTGTGGATTCAGAAGGATTTAATAGACTTGCGGAATTATGTGATACCTTTGGGCCACGCTTTAGTGGAACGGATAATCTTGAAAAAGCTATTGACTGGATTTTAGCAGAAATGAAGTCCGATGGATTGCACGACGTCCATGGTGAAAAAGTAATGATTCCGAAATGGGTCCGCGGAAAGGAATCGGCGTATATGATATCTCCATGGAAAAAAGAACTTCATATGCTTGGCCTAGGTGGAAGTATCTCAACGCCAGAAGAGGGTATTACAGGAGAAGTTGTTGTTATGAATAGTTTTGATGATTTAGTAAATAGATCATCTGAAGCAAAAGGGAAAATAGTTTTATTCAATGTTCCTTTTACCAATTACGGTAAAACTGTACAGTATCGTTCCGGTGGCGCAATCGCTGCATCAAAGGCAGGTGCTGTTGCAAGTATAATACGTTCAGTTGGGCCATATTCAATGAATACGCCCCATACTGGCGGCATGCGTTATGAAGATGGCGTAAAGAAAATTCCTCACGCAGCAATCACTGTTGAAGATGCAGCTATGATTGCAAGAATGATTGAACGGGGACAAAGCGTCAAAATAAATCTAAAAATGGAAGCACATTTTGAAGATGATACGCCATCTCGGAATGTGGTAGCAGAGATTAAAGGCACTGAGTTCCCTGACGAGGTAATAGTCATGGGCGGCCATATTGACTCTTGGGATGTGGGGCAAGGCGCTATGGATGACGGTGGTGGCTGTGTTGCCGCATGGCAAGCAGTAAAATTAATGAAAGAGTTGGGGTTGCGACCCAAGAGAACAGTAAGAGTAGTTATGTGGACAAATGAAGAAAATGGTCTGCGGGGCGGTAATGCATACCGTGATGCTCACATGGACAATCTGAATAATCATATCTTAGCAATTGAATCAGATGGTGGTGTCTTTAAACCGAAAGGATTTGGCTTTACCGGTTCCGATGATGCTTTTAAAATTCTTACTGATATTGGAAAATTATTATATCCTATTGAATCGGGAATTATGATTAAAGGTGGCGGCGGCGCCGATATTGGACCAATCATGCGGGAAGGTGTCCCTGGTATGGGATTGAAAGTTGAAGGATCAAAATACTTTTGGTACCACCATACTAATGCCGATACATGGGATAAGTTGGATAAAGATGAATTTAACCGTTGTGTAGCTACCATGGCGGTGATGGCCTATGTTGTGGCGGATATGCCTGAGCGTCTACCTCGGTAGTTAATCATTATTTACTTTGGTTCCTTAAACACGAAAGCCCTAATTTAAAATTCTATAAGACACTCATTGTGAAACATAATACACTTAAATTTACATTATTACTTTTAATGTCCATTTCATGGGCTCAGCAATCACGTGCGACTATTCAATCGGGACCTATTGACTATATAGATACATTGCCCGAACGACCGCTTTGCGCATTACCAACATTGACGAATGAATTCACAAAAGCGCATTTAGAAAAAATGAAACGGTATTATCCTGATGTTTACAACCGAATGCTTGCACCACCAACTCTAAATAAAACTACAAGCGTGGGCACAATTCAAAAGTTTTGGGTGATTGTCGATGACGATCAGGGTGGGACCAAATCTGAAGAGGTTTCTGCTGAATTATTAGCCAAAGGTGACCACACGGCCATTTGGGCCGACACAAGTAAGATCAGTTCTTCAAACAATATTTCGTCCTCTTTGGCTTCTCAGTACATTACACTTTTAGAAAGCAACACTCCTTTAGGATCTCGGGATACTACAAAAGGTATTTACGATCTTGAATTAGAATATTTTGGCTCACCACCTAATTATGATGGCGATGGTATTGTTGATTTCCTTTTTACCGATATTTTTTCAGGAGCCGGTGGTTATTTTTACGGATTGGATCAAACAACAGGTGCCGGTAGCAATCAAAGGGATATTGTCTACATCGATTCCTACGCTAGTGTTTCATATACAGAAGGTACCCTCTCTCACGAATTACAACATTTAATCCATTATAATTATGATACTTATGAAACGGTTCAATTCAATGAAGGTCTCAGTGAAATGGCCACAATTATTTCAGGTGGTGATTATATTTCTCATGCCCATTATTTGAATCAAGCAGATCAAATGGGCTGGACATGGGATGGGAGTGCGGCCAATTATTCAATGGCTTCTTTATTTGTCCTCTATTTTGTGGAGCAACTTGGTGATGCATCCATCAAAGCTTTTGTTCAAATGAATGCTGGAGGTAATCCAAAACAAAGTTGGCAAGCATTCGATCAGTTGATGACAAATTATGGCACCGGTCTTACTCATAAGGAGTGGCTTGTTAATTGGTTCACAGCCAATTATCTTCATAACAAATTGATCGACCCAAAGTTTGGATATGACCAATGGATGCCCATGCGCGCACGATTAACCGCCAAACATTTATCCGGGAAAGTGGATGCTGCTGGGAATACTGTTAAGGATTATGGCGCCAATTATATCGCATATGAATCTTCAGCAGATTCGATGGAAATAACTTTCAATACGACCAGTAGCGGTTCGCCCAATTTTCGCTCTTTAGAATTCAATGATTCAACCGTTGTAGTCAACACTCTATCAAATGGGACAAAACATTTACTTTATCATGACAGTTTAAAAGTAAACAGCGCATTATTTATTATTGCTAGTACAGAAAATCGATCCATCAATTATGATTATGCATCTGAAGGTACGGATGCATCTGGATGGACAGGATTTGAAGAAATTGCCCATGATGATGGTACGGCTGATTCATTCACCACATCCGATGGAAGTTCATTCGGATTTTTGGGATGGGGCAATAATTTCGAAGGATCGGGCTGGGGTGTAGCCTTTGACCCAAAAATGGCCACCAATCAATTGGTGGAGTTGAAAGTTATTATGGCATTTGATCAAGAATTTTCTGGATCAGGAACGCCTGCATCGGCGGATAAAGATTTTTATATTCACGTCTGGGAAATGAGTGATGCGAATGGAACTGTAACAGATGTCGTGTCACCCATTCTTTGGTCAACCTCAAGGGCCTCATTAACGGGTGATTGGACAAGAATTGACTTAACTCCTTATAAGGAGCAATTATCCAATTTAGGCCCAATTGTAATTGGTATTGTTGAAGATGATTCTGTGGGTACTTATTTTGCCATGGATAAGAATCTTAATGGTGAAAATTATACTTATGCCTTTAACTATAATAGTAGCGGTGGTCTTGATCCTATGAATAATTTTTCAATCGGAGGTGAATCGCTCGACGGATGGAATTATATGTTTCGGGCATCTTTTTATATAGCCGATTCAACGGTTCCTGAAATAAAAGCTGGTTATATGCAGCATTCAATATTTTCGGATGTGATGAAAATTTATGTTGTAGGAAATTCTGTTATGAGTTCAGATCACATGACCGTAACGGCCAACAATGCAGGCTTCGAATCGGTATTAGAAGTAAATCCGGTTGCATCGAATGACTCATTGTTAATGATAGAACAGTTCAAATTAAATACCTCGGGAACCCTGGATATAAATGTAAAAGGAACCATGCGGTATGGTAGGGCAACCATTGATACAACATTCAAATATAATGTGAATTTCACATCATCCCAAGTGGGTGGTGATATTTCTTCCCGGGATGGAAACTATATTATGTCAATTCCTGAGAATAGTTTGGACGAAGATATTTATGTGATTGCTGGAAAAGATGCCATTGGTCCGGGGACTGAAAAAATGCGAATGGCCAATAAGTTTAATCTAGGATCAATTTATACAGTGGGTCCTGCGGGTAAAAAACTGAATGCAGGCGCCACTATTTCGCTCTTATTAAACGGTTTAGACCCTGAGTTTGTATCTATTGGTTATTGGGATGGTGAAGTTTGGCGGGAGATTCGCTCTTTTGTTTCAAATGATGGTACATCAATTATTGGTGTTGGTACCCATCTAGGTCATTACACATTGATTCCCCGTGGGAGTGGGATGCCATTAGCCGTCGAATTAGGAAGCCTAATTCCAACAGAATATGCACTGAAACAAAATTACCCAAACCCTTTTAATCCGGAAACTCGTATCCATTATGATCTTCCTGAGAGTGGGCATGTATCTCTAGTGATTTATGATATACTTGGGAGGAAATTAATCCAACTTGTGAACAGTGAACAGTCGCCCGGACGGTACAATATTTTTTGGAAGGGTGTAGATGGATTAGGAAATCCAGTAAGTAGCGGTCTTTATTTTTATCAGCTGAATGCAGGTAACTTTTCTGAAACAAAGAAAATGATTATCTCAAGATGATTTTTCGTAGAACAATTCATCTCATTGTTGGGTCCTTGTTAATTTTTGTAGCATGTGAAGATAAGAAGGATCCACGTTTTGAAATTCTTTTTGAACCTTTGGAGTTTCAATATGGAAAAGTTGAGGTAAGCCAAACAGTCTCACAAAAGATCCGAGTTAAAAACACAGACAAATCATCTGAAGCTTTTATAGGAGAAATTATAATATTGGATTCACCTGCATTTATCATGGACTTTAGCGGTGTGTTAACGCTTCAAAAAAATGAATCAAAAGAAATCTACATTACGTTTAGACCTACTTCTGCCCAAAAATATAATGCAAAAATATCTGTGAGTAATGATTATGCATTTAGTGAAATGTATCTCTACGGAGAAGGTGTTGCTCCAGTATCATTCTCACTTGATCAAACTAAGCTGGAATTCGGCATGGTTAAGTCCGGTGAAACAAAAGATTTAGATTTAATTTTTACAAACAATGCTTCTTCAGGATTTGACCTAGAATTGGCATTATCAATTCCATCCAGTGATTTTTCTGTTATAGGTGGTAATAATTCATTGACTATTGCACCAGGCCTATCCCAGACTGTTTCCATTAGTTTTACACCTACACTGGCAAGTTCAACCAAATCGTTAAAGGTTACCCATAATAGTTCTGTTCAATCCAATCCACTAAATATACAATTGACTGGAATTATGGATGAATCAAGTATAATTATGTCTAAGATATCTGAAGGGTGGACTCAATTTGAGAACAAAAATTATAATGACAGTCGGAAAAAATTTCAGGATGCAATGAATAAAGCAAGAATTCACGCAACCTATGATAGCGTATATGGTGAAGCCATGTATGGTCGAGGTTGGGGAACATTGTTTGATCAAAGCATGAATGACCATGGAAAAGGCGCCTTTATAGATTTTGTAAATGTAATAAATGATTATGGATCTAAAATTTCTGGAAGGAGCAAACTTGATTGCCTTGCAGGGAAAGCCATAAGCGGTGCATTGATTGGTGGATCTGTTGAAGTTTATGACACTGTTGTATCCGCTGCATTAGATTTACTAAATCAAGATCAAAATTACCAATTTATCCATAAAACTTCTGTGGATCATAAAGACGTGCGTATGGCTCTTATTCAGTCTTATTACTATTTAGGCAAATATACAGAAGCTGCTGCACAAATGAATATTTTAGATCCATCAAACTCTCCCCATTCTACCAATCCAGCCACACTTCTGGCAGCTATCCAAGCACTCTCAGGCTCTCTTTAATTGGATCTAAATGGCAAAACTGCCATAGTTACGGGTGCTTCCCGTGGCATTGGAACCTATATCGCAAAAACGCTGGCTAGGCATGGAGCAAATATAATTGCCGTTGCCAGGTCCGAAGCGGGTCTTCAGGAAACAAAAGTAGACATTGAGAATTCAGGGGGCTCATGCCAAATTATTCCATTTGATCTTTCAAACATTGATGGATTAGAGGGATTGGTGGCGGACATCTGGTCTAATCATGGTCCAATACAATTTCTAGTAAATAATGCCGGGATTGAACATTACCAACATTATGACCGCATCCAGAAATCAGAAATATTGTCTATTCTAAATATAAATCTTCACTGTCCATTGGAGTTGTCGCGTGCAATAATGCCTAGAATGTTAGATAATAGTGAGGGGCATATCATAAATATTTCCTCCTTGGCAGGGAAAAAAGGTGTGGCTTATAATTCAATATATTCTGCTTCGAAAGCTGGATTGCTCATGTGGGCTGATGGCATGCGCCAAGAATATAACGATTCACCCATTGATATTTCGGTAGTCTGCCCAGGTTTTATTTCAGAAGCTGGTATGTTTAATGATGGTCAAATTGATCCTCCTCCTTTATTGGGATCATCAAAGCCACAAAAGGTTGCTGATGCAGTCATAAAAGCTCTGAAAAAAGGTTCCTGTGAAATTATTGTGAATTCTGGGCCAATTCGTCCATTGTTAGCCTTGGGACAAATTTCATGGAAACTGGCGGATAAAATCGTTCGCTGGTTTGGGGTACCGGCGCTCAGCCGGAAACGGATTTCCTTTTAGTCGCCTGTTTTTTTATCTTTCTTAATTTTCGATTAGTCCACCATTTCACAGGCTTACTATTCATAATAGGCCGAATGACTGGCTGTGAATTTTTCCACATCCATTCCGATAGAGAAAAGACAAACATATTTCGAGGGAATGGTTTCTTTTCATATTTAGGCACCATATAGTTTGTCCGTTTATCTTTATATAAATCGTATGCTATCCAGCCAATGGCACAAAGTGATAAAGTGGTTATAGCAGGGTAAAAATATTGCCCCGTTTCCCGGCGAATGGGGGAGAAGTCTGGGGTGTAATATGAAAGTGGCGTGAATGATTTAGCTTGATACATTTGAAGTGCAATAACGCTCCCAATGCCGATTGATCCAGTAATAAACCCTTTTCGTACTGAATTGCCCAAATAGGAGGGGCCTGATTTTATTTTATAAATATCATACAAGGAGTAATAAACTGCTTTCATCGTTGTATCGTCGTTCAATTGAAAGGTTGCCGCTTCTGGACCAATCCGTCCTTCGCCAAAATAAATCATATTGTACTGTACACTATCACCGCTATGTAAAAGAATGTATCCATCTCTTTTTTGTAAGTCACTCATTCTATTTTTTAACGATCGCGATTGAAATATGGGTTTTCCAAAATGGTTGTAAATAAGATAAACTTTGTAAAGGTCTATAGACTTTTGTGCTAAATCTTTGACTTGTGTATAATAGACAGAATCTTGGGTGATAGAATCTACAATTACGGTATTCGCCTGCCCGTTTAATTCAACCAATATATGGCGAATATTTATGGTATCCTCCGGGATGGGCTCTGTTGGAATGGGGCGCATATATTTCATATCACTAACGGGATATTCAGTGATGTCATATTTAGGGAACGGGATCTTGTTATAAATAACTCCCAAGTCTAAATTTATATTTTTTAGCGTAATTCTAGTTTTTAAATTTAAACGTGTCTCAAAGCTTATGGATAAAATATATTCACCGGGTGGCACGTTAGAAAATTCAAATTTACCACCACCGTATTTTTTTAAAAACTTTTTAGAAGTTTTTGTTTTCTGGATTAATTTTTGGGTAGTATCTAAAAGCATGACTTTGGCATCGGGGATGAGTACCCCATGGGCAAAAGCTGCCTTACCATGAATGGTGAACGTCTCCTCCTGACAAAAGGAGAGAGCGAAAAGAAATGAAATAGAAATGATGTATTTCATTTCGATGTCTTATTGATTAAAAATCTGATGGAATAACAACTTTTGAACAATCTCTAATGTTTCCTGTTGTGCGGTCATAACATTCTTCAAATGTAGGATTGCCATTGTCATAAATCGACTTATTCATAAGTGTCCGATTCAGCCAATACCAATTCCATTCACCCGTTCTATAATCTGCTTTATATTTCCCTTCAAATGCAATTTGCTCTGATCGATAGTAATCAATCCAAATACCATCTTTAAGACCTTCTTTGTACGATCTGGTTCCACCTACTGTGCCGTCAGGAAAATACCGAACCCATTCGCCATGTTTTTTACCATTCTCGTAAGATGGTTCCTCCTTGACTTGCCCATTTTGATAATACTCGAATTCAAAAGTATCATTTAATTCGCCGTTGTTCCATTCCTCAAATCGTCGTTCTCCAAATTCATTCCAATAGGTCCATAAGAGATCTTTTTTATCATTCTTATAAGAACCTTCTTCTTTTGGATTGTTATTTAAATACCATTCAAAATACGAGCCGTTTCGTTTATCATCTCCATACATTGTTTCTGTATGCGTATTGTAGGTAGAATCTCTAAATACCGTCCATATGCTAGATTTTATTCCATTGTTATAGTGATACGTTTTCCATGTTTTTCCATTATTAAAAAATGATATCCATTTTTTATCATAAAGGCCATTCTCGCTAAAGTTTGGCATTTCCTTGATTTGGAGGTTTTTATAATATTGATAATTGTAATCTGTGACCAAAGAATCCGAATTGAAATACTTGTAGTTATTGAGTCGATTATCCTCATGATACGATAGCCAAACACCATTCTTAAGTCCATTTTTATAACCATATTTTTTCAATAGCTCTCCACTTTGATAGAAAGATTTCCAATTACCATCAAAAAGCCCATCATTATTAAAACTAGGTTCCTCTTTTATTTGCCAGTTCGGATAATAATTAAAAATATAATCCGTGTTGATTGAATCCATATCTAGAAAAATATATTTATCCCGACGACCTTTGGTATCAAAATAAAGCCATTTATTATGACGGTGACCGTCATAATAAAATCCATTTACAATATTAAGCCCTAAGCTGTCCCATTCGCCAAATTCACCATTCAATTCGTCATTGATAAATTCAAATTGTTTATATCGTTGTCCATTCTGAAACCAGTAGATATGATTTCCGTTTCTGAGACTATCCTTATACGTAATGGTTTCTGTCTTAATGCCAAAGTTATTGAAGAGTTTGGTCTTACCATTTAGTTGTCCTTTTTTGTATTTGGCGGATCGTTTTATTTTCCCATTCTTATAGTATTCGATCGCAATTCCTTCTTTGAGACCTTTGGTATAACTAATCTTTAATAAGATTACACCTGTTGAGTCATAACGGATTTCTTTTCCATTTTTTTCTCCATTCTTATAATTTAAAGAATAACGTGTTTTTCCATTTGCCCAATACCCATTCCAAGTACCATGGGGGAGGCCATTTTTAAATGAAGGGATCTCCATTAATTGGCCATTTGCCCATTTTGTTTCTTTGTATTCAGCTAAGAGTTTTCCATTCGTATAGTATTGATGCGCTTTAACCCCGGCAGAATCCAAGAATGTCCATATACCATGGGCAATTCCTTTCTTGTATTGTTCTTCTCGAGTCCATTCTCCGCCACGGTTAGAAAATATCCAATTACCGATAGGTTTTCCTTTTTTGAATAATCGTATTACCTCGCGGCTCCCATTTGAATGCCAAGTAGTCCAAGCTCCATCTAAACTATCATTCTTAAAGGTTTTCTCATGGATTATTATTTCTCCATCTACAAAGAACGTAGAAAGACCATTCTTTTTTCCTTTGATGTAAGTATCTATTTGGATTAATACGCCAGTACTGTCATAATATGAAAATCCTCCAGATAGAATTCCTTTTGAATAATGTGAAGTTGTTTTGAGTATACCGTTAGGATACCACGTTTTCCATTCTCCATCAGGTTTGGTCTTTGTGAAAATGGATAACGAAGCTCTCACGGTGTCAATGTCAATGGGGATTTGAAGGGAGTCCAATTGAGAAATGTTCGCATCAACGATTGGAAGAGTATCGCTGGGGGAAGGTGAGGGTGGTTCTTCCCCCCATACAAGTCCGCCATCGTCATCGACGGATATATTTTCTGCAGTGTCAACTAGCGATGAATTTTCTGCCAATTTTAGTGGGTGATAGGTATAGATGTGAGTCCATAACGTATCAGATTCGCCCTTTAATTCCCCCTCTAAAACAACACGATTGAATTCATCTCTATGGATAACGGACTGTAGCTCAGGGCCACAACCATATAAAATAATTATAATAAGGAAGATTTTTTTCATTTTGGTTGATTTATTTTATATCACTTAAAAGAAGTAAGTGCAAATTTATAACACAAAGTGTTTATGAAAAATATGAAAAATCAATGGCGAAAGAGTAAACAATCAGTGTTAATTGAGGTTAATAATAATTATTGTTTATTATAGCGGAATTATATGAAATTCCTCATTAAGTAATAGATGCGGAATTTCTTTGTCTGGGGAGCAGATAAAGAATGGTATAACGCCACATACCAAATGAATAAAAATACTCCCAAAAAACAGTCACACCTTTGCGTGCAATTTTCTGCACGCCAAAAAACCTTACCCAAAAAAGGTTTGCCGTCAATCTATGCACGGGAAATCTTTATCAAATCGGTTTTCAGAATCACCCTATTTGTAGGTGTCATTTCCTGCATATCTGCCCAACCAAAGTTATCTTTTTATCTCGGAGGCGGTTTTTATAATCCTGGATTGGTGGGACTCGATCCAGATTCGAACGACGTTATCCCAAGTATGAATTTATTCAACCGCAACATTCTAATGGATTGGGGTGTTAAATATCAATTTTATCCCAACGCCAGAATTGGGTACAGTCAATCCCATTCATTTCACACCGGTACGATTGGTGAATCTAATTTTAGTCGTTCCCTGACTTATCGCGTTTTAAGTATCGAGACTTTCTTCTTTCCCCGTGAAAAATTGGAATTGAATTTTACTTTAGCGCCTATGTTAAATAAAGGAACTATTGAACTCACGGCCAGCGCCACTTCGAAGGATTGGGATGATTTTCTAAAAAACCTCGATAAAGATAATGAAAATGTAAGTTTAGTAATTGGCGGTATAATGTCTAAGAATTGGTTTGGATTTTCAAGTATGGTAGGGGCGAGGTATTATTTGACCGCAGCGATGTCAATTGAAGGTCGATTGGGATATTATAAAAATTTCTATAATTCAAAAAATTGGGAATTAGAAAAGAGCAAAGTGCTTGGACCTAAAATGGCCATAGATAAAATGCCCGTGTTTCAATTATTTTATGTGTTCGGTTTTTAGATATTTGTGAAGTAAATCACATGGTCAACATTTTATGGTAATACTGTTATAGAATTATATTAATTTAAGTCCGCCGTTAATGCGGTGCAGGCAACATTCATTTTGAAAAAATTATTCATACCATTTATATTATTTATCTCAGTTCCTTCTATGGGTTTATCTCAAGAAGGTAAAAATAATATTATAATTTTGGAATTTGAATCCATTGGGTTGGATACAAATGAAGTATTAATTCTAACTGATCGGTTTCGTAGCGAAATTGATAATATAAATCTCTATACGATAGATAATCGTACCGAAACTATAAAAACACTTCAGGGCGCTGCCAAAGCCCAAGGTGGGTGTATTGCTGATAATTGCGCTGATAAATTTGGTAAAGTCCTTGGAGCAAAATTTGTCATCGATGGTTCCATCACCCAAATTGGAAATCTATATTCTGTAGAGACTGAAATAATTTTGGTAGAAACAGGACTTTCTGAACGAAGTATTGGCGCCACTTATACAGGTGCAGTAGAAGGTGTGCTCACCATCATGGAGTTTTTAGCATATGAAATAATGGGGTTAAAGCCACCTCCTGAACTTATGGCAAGAAAAATGGGTATCAATACGGGGGAAAAGTTCACAATCGGTGTTATGGATTTTAATGGTATTGGTATAATCCAAATGGAAGCGGCATCACTCACAGATGAATTTGGAACGGAGATCGATAGAACGGGGAGAGTGGTTTCAATCTCTCGTTCAAACATTAAAAAAATAATGCTTGAATCCAAAGGTTGGGGATTTGCGCCCTGTTTAAATAGTGAATGTGCCAAAGATAATGGTGCTGTAATCGGTTCCCAATATGTCATCGGTGGCGAAATAACCAAGGATGGTGACAAATATAATATTATAATCAAATTATTTTCAACTGTTACGGGTATGATGAAAGCGAATAGAGACATTACCTATAAAGGACCTGTTGATGGGCTGGTTACTGAGATACGGCTGTTAGCATGGGATATCATGGGGCTTAAACCGCCCAAATCTTTGACCTCTGCAAGGAAGGGGAAAATTATTGGGCCAACCATGATGGAAATGTTGCAATCAGATCGTTATAAACCCATGGTGTTATCCACCATAGTGCCCGGTCTTGGGCAACTCTCAGTTGGAAAGAAGAAAGCAGCTAGATTGTATTTTGGAACGGTAGCCTTTGGCGTAGGTATGATACTTTATAATTATAGTGAATATTCAGGCGCCTATGACTGGTCTTATGAATTGTATAATGATAATTATTTGAAACAGAATAATTCAGTTGATATGCTCACATCAGAAAAGAAGGTCCGGCGAGCTGTTAAGGATGTTGAGTGGCACAATAACCAAATAAAGACTTTTACAGGAATTATTGCAACAGCATGGATTTTGAATATATATAATGCATATAAGCTCGGTAAACCTAAAGGCGATGATTTACCTTGGAACAGAGCCCTTAATATGAAAATGGGAATGAATTATAATCCTTACCTAAATACGCCCCTAATAACATTGAGTGTTAATTTGCCATGATGAAAATTGCTTTTAAAATAATCACTTGTTTTTGCTTCACCCTTTTCATCGCTTGCGATGTACCGGAATTTGATTTTAATGAATTTGGGGATGCTGATCCACCAGCGCTTTTGTTTGACCCGTTTCTGAAAAAAGTTCCGTCTGGAACATCGTCCTGGGTAGATATTGAAGCTCTTCAAATTAATGGTGCCGCCGGCATACATATTAAAATGGAGTATGATCCGAAATATGTTTCTATTGAAGATGTAGTGGCAGGCGAGTTTTTTAAAAACGCAAATCAACCTTTGATAATTGTAGAGGATGAAGGGTCCTATTTAGATATTTATACTGTTTTTCTACCGGAAGGTGTTACGCAATCGGTAAACGGAAGTGGCGTGGTCGTTTCAGTTGAGTTTAAAACCTTAAAAAAAGGTAAATCTAAGCTCATTATTTCAGATGAATCCCGCGTTGTTGATGCTGGTAATAGTGGAATTCTAATGAACACATTTGGATATTTTATTATTGATGCTCGCTAAATTATTTATGAAAGAAAAAAAACAACAAATCAACTATGATTAAAAATTTAAAATTATCATTTTATGGAATTATTATGTTGGGTCTTGTTGCATCATCTGTAGGGCAAACTACCGCCCAAGGCAATATCGCAAACGGAGACTATCATACAGCCGTAATCCTTAGTGACGGCACGGTGAAAACTTGGGGGTCAAACTTATCAGGTCAGCTTGGATTGGGAGATGCTCTAAATAAGGGTGATGGTGCAGGTGAAATGGGTGATAATCTTTCTATAGTTGATTTAGGTACTGGCAGAACAGCTGTTAGGGTTGCAGCTGGCGCAAATCATACAGTCGTTATTCTTGATGACGGGAGTGTTAAAGCTTGGGGTAATAATACCTATGGTCAGTTGGGGCAAGGCCATACCAATAACATTGGAGACGGTGCCGGTGAAATGGGTGATAATCTTTCTGCAGTAGATTTGGGAATCGGTAGAACGGCCGTCGCCATTGCGGCTGGAGATAACCATACAGCTGTGATATTAGATGATGGTACCATAAAAGTGTGGGGACAAAATGCTTTTGGCCAATTAGGTCAAGGAAACACTATCCAATTGGGCGATGACTCCGGTGAAATGGGCAGTAATCTTTCTACAGTTAACTTGGGTACAGGCAGAACGGCGGTTTATCTCGCTGCGGGTGGAGGAAATACAGCCGTTATCCTTGATGATGGTACCGTAAAAGTATGGGGTAAAAATACTTTTGGACAATTAGGCCAAGGGCATATTAACTCTATAGGGGATGATTCCAATGAAATGGGTGATAATCTTTTAGCTGTTAATCTTGGTACAAGTATAACAGCCATCGATATTGCTGTTGGGACAAATCATATTATTGCAATCTTAAATGATAGCACCCTTAAAGCTTGGGGTTATAATAATAGAGGTCAACTTGGATATGGGCATATCAATAATTTGGGTGATGGCGCAGGTGAAATGGGTGATGCACTTCCAACTTTAGCCAATAATATTAAAGCATTGGCAGTTGCCGCCGGTGCAAATCATTCGCTCGCAATTTTACACGATGGTACTGTTACAGGGATTGGTTGGAATAATTATGGGCAATTAGGATTCGGACATACCAATGATATCGGTAACGATGCATCAGATCAAATGGGCTTCGTTGAATTAGGTACCGGTCGAACAGCCACAGCCATTTCAGCTGGTTATTTGCATTCGTCTGTCATTTTGGACTTATGTGGTACTAAGGCTTGGGGGTTAAATAATGCAGGTCAACTTGGTCAAAGTAACACGGCTAATATTGGAGATGGCGCCAATGAAATGGGTGATAATTTATCAGCCATTGATCTTGGTACAGGAAAATGTCCAGCTACAAAATTAACACCCATATCTAGCGGCCCCTCCATAACTTTTGACCCAGATAATAGTACTACCAATGTGGCCCCCACAACCAATGTTATAATTCATTTTAATGAAGCAATCAGGAATCTAGATGATTCTGGAATTACCGATACAAATGTTGATGCTTTAATTACGTTAAAAGAAACAGATGCAACTGGAACCCATATCGTTTTTGATGCCACTATTAATGCGGCTAAAACAGCCATTATTATTAATCCAGTTGTCAATTTCGCAACAAGTCAAGCCATCTATGTTGCCATTGGTGCTACTGTTGAGGATCTTCAAAACAATCCTATACTTGCCAAAAGCTCAACATTTACTACGGGAACGCTGATTCCGGGGCAATTGAATAACCAAATATCAAGTGGTTATTATACGACAAATGTCATTCTTACTGATGGAAGTGTCAAAGGATGGGGATCTAACGTTTTTGGTGCCACCGGACAGGGGCATAACAATACTATTGGTAATGGCGCCGGTCAAATGGGTGACAATCTTTCTACCGTTGACTTGGGTTCAGGAAGAACAGCGGCGGCTGTTGCAGTGGGAAATAGCACAGCAGCCATTCTTGACAATGGCCAATTAAAAGCTTGGGGTAAAAATACCTTTGGGCAATTAGGTCAAGGGCATACAAATCATTTGGGAGATGGGTCAGGCGAAATGGGTGACAATCTTTCTGCTGTTGACTTGGGTTCAGGAAGAACAGCGGTAGCTGTTGCTGTAAGTCTTTTTCATACAGCTGTCATACTTGATAATGGCAATGTTAAAGCATGGGGACGAAATTCTTATGGACAATTAGGGCAAGGCCATAAAAATAATTTAGGCGATGGATCGGGTGAAATGGGCGATAATCTTTCTGCTGTTAACTTGGGCACAGGAAGGACTGCCATTGCCATCGCTGCTGGTAGTAATAGTACTGGCGTCATTCTTGATAATGGACAAGTAAAGATATGGGGTTTGAATCAATATGGCGAATTAGGTCAGGGGCATAACAATAGATTGGGTGACGGACCGGGTGAAATGGGCGATAATTTAGCAGCTGTGGACTTGGGCGCAGGAAGGACTGCCATTGCAATCACCGCTGGCGAATATCATTATGCTGTAATCTTGGATGATGGTACTGTTAAAACGTGGGGAAGAGGCAACTATGGTCAATTGGGTCAGGAGCATAATAGCAACATAGGTGACGCTTCTAATGAAATGGGAAGTTATCTACCCTCAGTAAATATAGGAACGGGCCGGACCGCCATCGCTATAGATGCGGGATATAACCATACAACAGTAATTATGGATAATGGTAAGGTTAAAACTTGGGGATTAAATGACCGTGGTCAGTTAGGTCAAGGCAATACCAATAATATAGGTGATAATGCGGGCGAAATGGGCGATGCCCTATCTGCAATAGATTTAGGCACGGGAAGGGTAGTTCTAGGCATATCAGGCGGCTCTGATTATACGTCCGTTATTTTAGACGACTGTACTGTCAAGGCTTTTGGTTTTAATTTAGCTGGGGAACTGGGTATAGGAAATAATACAACAATCGGTGACGGTTCCGGTGAAATGGGTAACAACCTAGCATCGGTTGATTTAGGGACAGGTATATGTGCCGCGACTACAGCCCTTTCTATTACAATAGATAATACGCCGCCCACCGTAACCTTTTCTCCGGTCAATGGTGCGACCAGTGTTTCTCTGAGCGCGAATGTATTAATCTCCTTCAATGAGGCTATCCGTAACACGGATAATAGTGTACTCACCGATTCTAATGTTGACGGTCTTATTACACTAAAATTGGATAATTCCAGCGGTGCTGACATTGGTTTTGACGCTACAATCAATTCGGCCAAAACCTTAATTACTGTCACACCTTCGAGTAATTTTTCTTCGAGCCAAACAATTTACGTAGCTATAGGATCCACTGTTGAAGATGGCGCGGACAATGCCATTTCTGCCGCAAATGCATCATTCGCCACATTAGATGCTGTCGGCCCAACAATTTCTTGGGTGCCAACAGACGGCTCAATCAATGTTGCAGTTTCAAGTGATGTAACACTTACGTTTAATGAATCGGTGAGGAATACGGATGATTCTGGCCTTACAGATATCAATGTGGATGCACTCATCACACTTAAAAATACTGATGCCAGTGGAAGTGATATTCCTTTTGATGCGACTGTAAGTGGTGGCGGATCTGCTTTGAGTTTTGATGGAATAAATGATTATGTTGAAATTTCGGATCCCTCGGATGGAAGTTTGGATTTTGGTACCGGTGATTATGCATTTTCAGTATGGTTTAATACAAATGCGCTAGGAACCACCCAGCAAATATTATGTAAACGAGAAATTGGAAATTATGAGGTTCAAATTAGTCCGAATGGTTACTTATCATCTTGGATTGGTGTGGATGGTTTTTCCAGTAATGCCCAAGTATCACCAAATGTATGGAATAATGTCATAATAACGCGGTCCGGTTCGTCGGTTAGCATGTATTTAAATGGTGCTTTGGTTGGAACTGTCACATCCAGCGCTTCTACATCTAGTGATAGAAATTTTATTATTGGAAACGATGGATACGGTCTATCCGAATATTTTTATGGATTAATTGATGAAATAAGCGTTTGGAATAGCGCGTTGACTTCCAATGAAGTTATTTCACTATATAATTCAGGAAGTCCTATTTTATCAACTTCAAACTCAGGCAACTATTTATCTTCCGGATCTCTCGTTGGATATTGGGGTTTTAATGAAGGCAGCGGTTCTACCGTTGCTGATGGCAGCAGTATAGGAAACAATGGTACAATCAGTGGCGCATCTTGGACGACTATTTCCCCCGGTGGTAATACGGTTATCACTATTAACCCTGTCAGTAATTTTAGTTCCAATCAGACGGTTTATGCCGCCATTGGAACGGAAGTAGAAGATTTTTCAGACAATGCTAATTCCGCTTCCAATACTACTTTTACCACTGCAGATATTATTGCACCAACGATTACTTTCTCTCCTTCGGATGGAACGCAAGGTGTGGCCATCAATAATAACGTAACGATAACTTTTTCTGAAGCTGTACGGTTAATAGATGACTCAGGAATTTCTGATACCAATATTGATGCCCTAATTACACTTAAAGATACGGATGGAAACGGCAGTGATATCTCTTTTGATGCAACGATTAATACAGCTAAAACAGTAATTACAATAGATCCTGTAAGCAACTTCAGTTCCGTTCAAACTGTATATGTATCGATTGGTTCTACGGTTGAGGATGTTTCGCACAATGCAATTTCTGGAGGCAATGCCTCTTTTGTAACTATTGATACACAAGGACCATCTTATATATGGAATCCGGTCAACGGTGCCACGGGTGTTTCACCTGCTTCAAATGTGAGGCTTACTTTCGCCGAAATGGTCCGAAATATAGACGATACGGACCTTACCGACACCAATGTGGATGCACTGTTGACTTTAAAAGATTCCGATATTAATGGAAGCGATATTAGCTTCGATGCTACAGTGAGTTCTGCCGGTGGTGTGGGGTCACTTTATTTTGATGGTAACGACGATTATGTAATTGTTGAACGGCAGATACAGGACGATTTCACAATTCAGGCATGGGTCAAAACAACAACTTCCCGAACTGGTTCAAGGTTTTATCAAGGATTGGGTATCGTTTATGCCGATGTTGCAGGATGGGGAATGGATTTTGGAACATCTATCCTAAATGGAAAATTTTCATTTGGTACGGGAACATCAGACAAAACTATTTTATCCACAAGTTCGATTGACGATGGCAATTGGCATCATGTTGTTGCGACTCGTGAGAAAGCCACTGGTACAATTTCTGTTTATGTGAATGGTGCATTAGAGAATTCATTGGTAACTACCAATACAATGGCATTGTCCTCACCAACTCAAATCAACATTGGAGCTAACACAATAGACTCTCGTTATTTTAAAGGTAATATTAGAGAGGTTGCTGTGTGGAATAGTACGGTTTCATCTGCTGGTGTTGCTGCACTATATAATTCAGGGTCGCCTCTCAATACTTTAGCCGACGCAGGAAATTATACTTCTTCCGGGAATATAATGGGTTATTGGAAGTTAAATGATGGATCTGGTTCTGTAGCGGATGATGGCAGTGCAAGCGCTAATGATGGTACAATTAATGGCGCTGTATGGAATTCTGATGGCGGCGGCGGATACACCATAATTACCATGAATCCCACCGGTGATTTTACTTCTTCTCAAGTTGTTTACGCTGCAATTGGTTCATCTGTTGAAGATGTATCTGACAATGCCATCAGTGCATCTAGTACTACTTTCACTATTGCCAATGTGGATGCCCCTAGAATCGTTAGCGGCTCTCTTGCAAATGATAATAGTTATGTACTTATTTCAATTAGTGAAGCAGTTTATAATACAAATGGTAATTCGGGCGCTTTAGAAGTTTCCGATTTCAATATGGTTTTTAATCAAAATAACGGAACCGCTACAGCAGTTTCAGTCACGGGTATTAGTAAGTCTGATGGCACCGCATTGGCAGGTGGAGAAACAATAATTCGGCTCAATCTAAGTATCACTGGTACACCAAATGGTGTTGAGACAGTTGCATTTAAACCAACCAATGGGTCATCAATATTTGACATAGCTGCTCTGGCTATGGGTACAGCCCAAACAACGGGCCCATTACCATTGAATGACCTTGCGCCACCCATTATGGTTTTTTCTCCAGGGAAAGATGCTACGGGAGTCGGAATTGGAAGTAATGTAACCATTGCTTTTTCTGAACCAGTTCGCCATACAGACAATAGTGCCATAACAAATGATAATATAGATGCCTTATTAACTCTGAAGAATACAAATATCAGTGGCGATAATATTCCATTCGAAGCTACGGTTAGTTTAAATAAAAAGATTATATCTATTAATCCCACTAATTATTTTCAAAGTCTTCAAACAGTTTATGTTGCTATTGGATCAACGTTAGAAGATTCTCTAGATAATGCCACTCCCGATTCAAGTATTACATTTATAGTCGCAGATGTGGATCCACCAACGGTCGTATTTAATCCAGCTCACGGTGATACAGGAGTCGCTTACAATTCAAATATTACTTTAACATTTAGCGAACCTATACGATTAAAAAATAATCAAGTTTTAGTTGATGCTGCTTTGGATACAATCATTGACTTACGGGACACAGATTCAACCGGAAGTGTATTGGGCTTCACAGCCTCAATCAATTCATCCAAAACAATTATTACCGTAAATCCGGTGGATTACTTCAGACATCAGCAAAATATTTATGTGGGCATTGGCGAAACTGTGGAAGATACTGTGGGAAATTTAATTAGCCCTGCTTTTGCAGTATTCACCTCTCAGTCTGATCAATTTCCTTTGGTGGCGTTCAACCCTGCTAATAGTGATGTAAATGTTGGTGTAGAAAGCAACATTACCATTACATTTACTGAGCCGGTAAGACTTTTGAATAATGATCGAATTTCCAATGTGAGCGTAGATGACTTAATAACTCTAAAAGATACTAATGGTGACGGAAAAGATCTCCTTTTCGATGCAGTGATCAGCGAAGAAATGGTAATGATAACCATTGACCCTTATGTTGATTTTACTAGCCAACAGTCCATCTATGTTGGTCTAGGTGCTGGTACAGAAGATTCCCTCAATAATATCGTAGGCGCTCACAGCGTCATATTCACTGCCAAGGATACGCAAAGGCCATTTGCTATATTTGATCCACAGGATAAATCCGTGGATGTGCCACGAAATAAATCAGTCATAATCACCTTTAATGAACCGATAAGAAAGATTTCAAATCTCCAGTTTACAGATAGCTCAATTGATGATGTTGTTGTTCTTAAAAAAGGCAATGCGGATGGAGAAGATTTATCCTTTGATGCCACCATTAATGAAACAATGACAGTAATCACTGTAGATCCCGGAAATGACTTTGATTACCAACAAGCAATTTATGCGGCCATCACGAGCGAGATTGAAGATACATCCGATAATGTAGGTTATGTGGGGAGCAGTATTTTTACCACCACAGATGACACCTTAAAGGGGCCGAGCATAGTTAGTCTTATTCCACCGGACAATAGTATTGACGTGACTGGCGATCAAAATTTAATTATAAAATTTGATGAAAATATTATTACTAATCCTGGCTACTTCATCATTTATGAATACACAGCGGATAATGAATTTGAGAAAATAGAAATTGATGATTCAAAAATTACCATCAGTGGAAATAGTCTTATTGTTAATCCTGATGGATTATTTAATAGTTTATCTTCTTATTATGTAATTGTTGGTAATGCTGTAGTAACAGATAGTCGTGGAAACTTATCAACCGGTATATTGGATAAGGATACATGGAATTTCACCATCAGAGATATGACCTTACCAATGGTTGCCATAACACCGGCAGATAGTTCCACCGATGTGGCCGTAGATACCAATATAGTTTTAACATTCAGTGAACCGATCTTTCATTTAGATGGCAGTAGACCTACACTGGCGAGTATTCGTTCAAACATAGTATTTCAAACCAATAATCCGAACCGTACTCGATTCAATGTAGCATATGATTTAACTAACAGCACTGATGGGCTAGTGTATACAATTGATCCAAAAGTTTATTTGTATTATGCTGAGGATTATATTGTTTCTGTTAAAAATTTAAGGGATGAAACAGGGAATATATTGCTGCCGGCATCCAGTGCATTCACTACTGTTTATGGACAAATTCAAACTTATATCACGACCATTGCTAATCCAACAAACAGTCGCGCTATTCCTATTGAAGTTTCCTTTGGCACTTCCGTCACTGATTTTACATTAAGTGATATTGAGATTAGCGGTGGAACGGGCCAATCGTTCTCTGGTGGAAATAAAAATTATTTCTTCGAAGTTGTCCCTAGTGCCGAGGGTGACATCACAATAAATATACCTAAAAATGTTTGTCATAATGTTGCCAATGTAAATGATGTGAATGTTGCCGCTGCCTTAATTGTTACTTATGATGGCTTAGCGCCGAGCATTAAATATGTTGTAGATGGTACGAAGGATGGTATTACAGATATGGATTACCAATCTTCTAAAAATATGTATATTGGATCCTGGACATTGAATGAAGATCTCGATAATATCTCCCAGATTAAAGCTGCCTTAGGCACATATCCCGGAGGTAGTAACACCGTAAACTGGCGATACCTCGGACTTCAGGATACTATTCAGTACAATCCTCTTTCTCTTATTGAAGGAAGAACTTATTATTTAAGTATTTCAGCGGAAGATAAAGTGGGGAATACTTCAGAAATTGTAGTGAGTGACGGAATAATAATTGACGGTATGAAGCCAGAAGTTGGTATAGTCAACGATGGTCTTGGCGAAGATGTAGATTATGTAGAGAGTAACTTATCCGTCGCTGGTAACTGGCATGGATTTATCGATCGTTTGGGTGTGGTGAGTTCTTATAATATTGCATTGGGATCCAAAGATTATTCCACAGATCTAATGGATTGGGTGAATACAGGTAATATTGATTCAACATTTAGTAAAACAATTACGCTGCCGCTTTATGAAGAAATTTTCTTTTTAGTTCAAGCTGTTGATCAAGCAGGGAATGAATCGTCTGTAAAGTCGAGTGATGGTTTTATTGTAGATCCTCACTTGGGTAAGCCGACTATTGTCAGTGTTACTCCGCAAGAAGGGTCAATTTTAAATATGTCCAATGTAAATACAAGTAAAATCAGCCAGATAAAATTTGAATTTTCGGAACCGGTCAAATCATACAGTGTTGATTCGAAATCTTTTCATACTACCGGTTTTAACTATGCCTTGGATTCAATGGCGACAGAATTAACAATAACAATTGACCCGCCGCTGGTAAGTTTAGATACAATTGAAATTACCATCACCAACATGGTGGATTCTGCTGGGCGTGCGGCTGATGATTATATTATAAATTATTATACACCTCCATTAGGGGATTATAATATGGATATGAAAATCAATGTGTTAGATTTAAATCAATTGGTTTCCGGTTGGAAAAGTAATGATTCTGAATTCGAATTGGGCCCAACCCAGGGTTTGTATCCTCATATGGTTATTGATGGAAATTCTGATTATGATTTGGATGATGCCATGGTATTTGGTCGATTTTGGGGCTGGTCTGTAGCCCACCATGGCCTGGCAAAATTATTCCGATTGAATACGGCAGAGAAACCGGTTATTTCAATGCGGATGAATGGATTTGAAATTCAACCACCGATTGGCGCGAAAACAGCCCAACTCTTTTTTGAATATGATTCAGAAAATGTAACGCTCAATTTTTCAAATGCCAATGCGACAAATGATTCTGAAATAATTTTATCAAGGAATGAACAAAAATCAGGTCAAGCCATTTACGAGATTGGGTCTCTTAAGCAATTTGATTTAAAACCGATTCGGGTTGATATGGGGCAGGTTGAGAATAATGAGTCACCTGTTATTTTATCGTATGTGTTTTACAGTGCCGGGCAAAATGTGATATCAGAAGGGGAGCAAGAGGTAAATCTTGTACAAGTGCCGGAATCATTTTCTTTAAGTCAAAATTACCCAAATCCATTTAACCCAATCACCCAGATTCAATATCAATTACCTTATCAGACAAAGGTGAACTTAACCGTTTATGATGTGCTTGGAAATGAGGTGGTTGTTTTGGTTAAAAAGAACCAAGCTCCGGGGACTTATAAAACCATTTGGAATGGGTTGGATAAAAATGGCAGGCAATTATCAGGTGGGGTATATTTCTATAGGTTAAAAACGAAAGAATTTTCAAAAACAAAGAAACTCGTTCTATTGAAGTGATGATTAAACAAAAAATAAACTTAATATTTAAAGCCCCGACCAAGGGGCTTTTTATTTATATTTCTATATTTCTATTAACAGGATTATTGAATGGAGGAGAACAGGAGTTGGATCCAGAGACTTCTCCCTGTAATACAGAAATGATGAAAAAAGCATCCAAAGAAGGTCTTCGAAGTTTGAGTTTTGGCCAACGTATTACACTTCATCGGGATTTGAAAAAGTGTCCTGATAAACGGATTAGAAATGCGATTAAAAAATCGAATGATGAAAAACAATTCAAAGAGGATGCTGAAAAATCAAAAAGATTTACAGGTTGGACATCAGGGTGTGCTTATTGCGCTGTAGCTTTGGTCGTGTATCTAGCGCTGGTATAACATGAAAATTCTCCCAAATAAAATTATAACAAGACATTCGCAGTTAATTTTACAAATAGTTGGCTTTTTATTTATATTAAATGATTCATTGTTGGCTCAAGAAAAAGATCAGTATGAAAAATACAAAATAGTTTTAAGGATGAAGCTACGGATAGATGTTAATCCATTAAATTATATGGATGAACCTAAATCTGCAGTTATGAATTCTGTGGATTATTCCAGTATCGCATACATGGATTTGGTTGATCTTAGCGCTTCAGAAAAAGCAATAAATTTGAGGGGAAGTGAGATTGAGAAGGGTGCTAAAGAATTTTCAAAAATTAAATATAATCAGAAAATGCCGACAAAAAAATATCCCAATATCCGTTATAATTATTTTTCATCCTCTATGGAGGATTGACTGATCTCATCGCCCAATTCATCAAATATCACTTTGGAGACTTCTTCGGCAATCTCATCGCCATTAAGACCACTCGATTCTAGAGATTTCCAGGAGTTTAATAGTGTTCCAAGATCCTCTTTATTTGAGAAAATTTCATCAAGAATAGTGGTGGGGACTTTAAAGTCCCGAAGTCGCTGATAGATGTTTAAATTATTTATATCCATACTAGAAATTAAACCAGTCCGACAATGGACTGAAAGGAGTACTTAAGTGGACAAGCATACTAAAATCCTATACGGCTTGATAATAATTGGTTTTTTATCAATTTCAACTCAATTATGGATGCAGACACAAGCGATTAATGAATTGAAGTTAAAGATGGAATCTGTGAGGGAACTATTATTTCGATTTGTCTAATTGATTTATATTGAAAAGACCCTAATTTCAAGCCTGAAATAATTTGACATTTGGATTATTTCATGACATTGGCGTCGTACCCAAGTGGTTTAAGGGGCCGGTTTGCAAAACCGTTATTCGCCGGTTCGAATCCGGCCGACGCCTCACTGAAGAAATGAACTGCCGGCGAATCGCCAGTTCCCAGCCTGCTCCCGACCAGAGGAAGGGCTGGCAGGGAATCCGGCCGACGCCTCGCAATTGCCCGGGTGATGGAATTGGTAGACATGATGGACTTAAAATCCATTGGCTGAATAAGCCGTGCCGGTTCAAGTCCGGCTCCGGGTACAAAAAAGCCACTAATCTTGGAAACAAGGTTGGTGGTTTTTTTATTGATTGAATAAGCCGTTCTATTCCGCTCACAGATTGCTCTCAACTAAAAGAAGGTATGTTAGGAGGTCTTGGTCCTAGTACTTAAGAAAAGCTATCTTTTCTCTTCTCGAGATTTGGGGGTTTTGTTTTTAAATTCACCAATCATGATTCATTCACAAACTATTTTTAGATGGAAAATATTGTTACTGGTGAAAATATTATCGTTTTTGGTAATCCTCGGCAATCTTAGTGCCCAGTCTCGCATTGATGGTCGCATTGTTGATAAAGAAACTGGAAAGCCACTCATTGGTGTTAATATATTTTTTTCTAAAACATCCATTGGTACAACGACAGATAAAAATGGATTTTACACTATAAATAATATATCTCAAGGTCGCTACGAATTGGTTGTTTCCATGATTGGCTATGAATTAGAAAAACAAGATATGATCATTTTTAGTGATGAGAAGTTTAGCATGGATTTTCGGTTAACGCCTGAACCAATTAATATGAAAGAAATCATGGTTACGGCAAAATCTAATAAGCAATGGAAAAAAGATTATGAAATTTTTAAAGCTGCGTTTTTAGGTAATAGTAGAAACGGTGTGTCTTGTACTATTATAAATGAATATGTTTTGTCTTTTAAGGATGTAGGGAAAGATTTCATTGCATCTTCATCAAGACCACTAGAGATCGAAAATCGTAGACTAGGCTATATGGTAAAATATTATTTAGAAGAATTCACCTTGGATAATAAATATGTCCGCTATGCGGGTGATTCATTTTTTACGGAATTGAAACCGAGAACAAAAAGGGAAAAGAAGAAATGGGACAAAAATAGGCAAATAGCTTATAAAGGATCATTGCGCCATTTTCTTGCAACGTTGGGAAATCGATTTGATCGACGATATAGAGTAGAGACCGATAGTCTTATCGAAAAAGATGATTGGTTATCAATATCAGGGACTAAGAGGGATCCTTTGGTGAAAGAAGGATTCGAAGTTTATTTAATAAAGGATCAAAAAAGCGGAAAATTAAACACTCATTTTAGGGTGTTGGGTAGTGATAGTTTGGTTTCATTGGCAAGCGTTGAAAGCGAATTGATGCTTTCCTTTAAAAAAAGAATGAAGGTAAGATATAGAAAAGAATCAGAAGAAATGAATTACGGCTTGGACAATTGGTCTACACCTACATACCAACAAACCTCATATATAATTTTAGATAAGGATTCAGTTATTATTGATAAAAATGGAAGATATTTTGAAGTATATATGATAGAACAGCAGGGATATATGGGTTGGGAGCGAGTGGGAGACCAATTACCCTTTAATTATGGACCCCCAAAAGATTGATTGTATGTACTTTAGGGCACTATTATTTTATATTTTAATTAAAAATGATTTCTCTAGTTAGCAATTAAATTAATCTTATTTAAATTGAGTTAAATTAATTCAAAGATATATGGCCAAAAAGAAAGAAATAGAAAAAAATCCTGCGGAAACATTGCGTGAACTGGTGAACGAGGTGGGCGCTGGTTTTTCAAATAGTTTTGAAGACATTTTTGAAGATGTGGCCACAAGCATTGAAAATGTTTTCAATAGTGCTGATTGTAAAAAGGATAAAAAATAAAAATAGGTTAATTATGAAAAAGAATCAGAATAAAATTCAAAAACTATCAGTTCTGTTTATAGCAATAACATTGATAAGTTGCAGTTCAAATAAAGTTGTTTTCCCAACTCAAATTGAATATTCAACGAATTCACAGGTTGTCGTGGATGAATTCATTACTTACATACAATCGATGGGATATAAGGTTCTTAATCCGAACGACACTAGAATGACAATGATGAGTCAAAACGGATTTTTATCTGCAGAATATATTGAAACGGACTGGAAGAAGACGGGTGTATTTGATCAAGATTCTGGCGCTGAATATATTGTTAAACAAAAGGTGTGGATTACATTGGATATGCCGGGGATGATAACAGTGGAATCAGTATTTGGATATAATAATAGTGCCGGGGAATTTATTGTATCTAAAAGTGCATCAACCGACCTCCATCGAGGAGTCATTGCTCTTCCTGAAGGATTGAAGAATTTAGTTTCTTCAAAGTCTCTTTAAAACTATAACATAATTTGGCCTTTTGTGACATAGGTCACATGCCTAAATTGAGTATGCCAATCGGAGATAATTTCCACATTAAATTTGAATACTATTATAAACCAGCAGGTAACGATGTATTAACTCATTGGAAAAATACATTTACTATTCATACAGCAGAAGAATGGCTGGATATTGTAGTTAAGTACAGTCTAAAAAATGACAGTCGTCCTGCGCCAAAAGTTTTTATGAATTATGACCCACAATATTATACGGCCGGTCAAAGTATAACATTTGAAAATCCTGGAAATGCAAAAGACTTGATAGAATACGATAGAACACCTGAGCAATCAGGAAAAGATGGGTTCGGCGATTTTTATATAAAAGATTATAAGGGTGATGATACAACTATGTCTATCGGCCTCAGTATTAGTTTTTAGACTGAAACCTATATAATCATGAATAAACTTATCTCCGTTCTAGTGGCGGCCTATTTCGCTGGTTGTGTTACTATACCACTGCCAGGAATGAAAGTACCTTTATCCACCCATAAACCATCAATCCCGAAACTAACAGAACGCAATCGTTTGTTAGGCGCATTGCTCCCAGAGCGCAGTAGTTATGACGTGCAGCATTATGATATTAATATAGATATTGATGTGGAAAATAAATCCCTCAAAGGATATGTGGATTTCACCGCTATTGCAGTGAATGATTTTACAAAACTCCAGGTGGATTTGGCCAAAGCAATGCAATTGAATGGCGTTTGGTACCAAGAAAAGCAATTGTCCACAAGTCGAAGTGAAGATGCTGTTTTCATTGATTTTCCTGAAGTAAAAGAAGGTACCGAATTCACCTTTCGGGTGAAATATGAGGGGCATCCACAAGAAGCCAAGAATCCACCTTGGGATGGTGGCTTTATCTGGGGTAAAGATGAAATGGACCGGGATTACGTATCTGTGGCTTGCGAAGGCGATGGCTGTGGATTATGGTGGCCATTGAAAGACCATATTTCTGATGAGCCGGATCGTGGCGCCACCATGACATTCACTGTTCCGAAAGAGTTGGTTTGTGTGAGTAATGGAAAATTAATTAGCACGACACAAGACGTTTTTACGGGCAAACAATCTTATACTTGGGAAGTTAAAAGTCCCATCAATAATTATAATATATCTGTACAGTTGGGGAATTATGTTTTGTTGCAGGATACACTCCAAAGGGGTGATGAGGTAGAAGTATTAAACCATTTTGTATTGGATTATCATAAAGAAGTGGCATCCACAGTATTTCCTCAAGCGCGGAAAGTTATTCGGTTCTTCGAAAAATATTTTGGTGAATACCAATTCTGGAATGATGGCTATAAGCTGGTAGAAGTATCCTATCTAGGGATGGAACATCAATCTGCTGTAACCTATGGAAATATTTGGAATAATTGGGGCGGCGATCATAGATCGTGGACGAAAGATTATTACGGCATAATTGACGGTCTCTTATTCCATGAGACAGCCCATGAATGGTGGGGGAATAGTATTACTGCAACCGATCCGGCTCACATGTGGATTCACGAAGGAACGGCCACTTATAGTGAAGCAATGTTTATCGAACAGGAGTTGGGCTATAATGTGATGATTGATTTTATGCTTCGAAAGCGAAAAGGGATTCAAAATAAATTACCTATAGTCGGACCGGAAAATGAAAATTATTGGGCCTTCGGTGATTCCTATAACAAAGGGTCGTGGATGTTACACACCTTACGACATGTAATTAACGATGACCGCATTTGGTGGGACTTGCTAAAATCATTTGCGGTGAATAATGCCAAATCCAATGTGAATACAGATGATTTTATAGCTCATGCAGAAAATAAAACTGGTGCAGATTTGGGTTACTTTTTTCAACAGTATTTATATGACCATCGTCCGCCTACTTTTGAATACAATCAAAAAGATGGGAAACTATTATATAAATGGTCAAATGTGATTGATGAATTCATAATGCCAATAGATTTGGATATTAATGGGACTCAAGTGAGATTGTTTCCCACGACCACGGTTCAATCAGTGGATATTCCAGCCCATTCTGTGGTGCACATTCGTGATTGGGAATTTTTAGTAAGTAAAAAGAAGAATGCTGATCTAAGCGGATAATTGCCGAAGCCGTTCAAACAGAACAGCGCTGACTGCCGCAGATACATTTAAAGAATTGGTTTTTCCTTGCATGGGTATGGTAGCTTGAAAGTCGCTACTTTCTAAAACCAATTTTTTAATTCCCCGCCCTTCGCTACCGGCAACTATCAAAATTTTCCCTTTATAATCCACTTCATGCCATTCTTTGGCTTTAACGCTATTCTCCATAGCGACTACCCAAAATTCTTCATTCTTTAATTTAATAATCGTTTGATGGAGGTTGCTTACTTGGTAGATCGGCACTTGGGTAAAAGCGCCTTGACTCACTTGCATTACCGTATCTGTGATACCGCAGCTATCGTGTTTGGGAATAACGATACCATCAATACCGGCGCATTCTGCTGTGCGGATAATTTGTCCAAGATTTTGTGGATCTTCAATTCGATCCAAACCAAGTAGACCAATATTACCCGTTTTCTTTTGAAACGATGGAAGGGTGGATTCAATTTTTCCAGTGAAACGAACAATAATTCCCTGGGTGCGCCATTTAACAAAATTTGTTTTGAATTGGGCAGCTGTCAGAAATTTAATCCGTCCGCCATGATAACCGAGGATGCGAGTCACTTTCCCGTCCCGTTCTGCAGGACTGCCAGTTTGAATCAAAATATCAGTTATTTTGTACTTCCTGGATTCAAGTACAGCGGTGCATCCATTGATGCCGAATATCGTATGTTGGTTTTTTTCCATATAGTTTCTGCAAAGAATATAACAAAATATAGTATCCAGAGATTGAAACAAATGTATATAAATTTTAACTTACAGTTCAGAATTAAGGAAAAATATGTCTACTAAAGAATTTCATAGAACATCTCAAGATCATGCCGGTGTAAACGCCGGGACAAAATTTAAAATGATAAAATCCCATCATGAGGTGCAGGGAGAGCTAATAGCAGGGGTTGAATTGACCTTAGATAGCATTGCCCATTATCCTACTCGTTTTCGACTCAAGGATGACGCAGATCGCATTTGGACTGTACCCATACATTCGGTAGAGAAACTCAGCGAATAAGTCCGATCTCATTTCCAAAAATAATACCCGCTTCTGATCGGACGATTCTCGTTCAATTTGGAGATACCATCTCGAGAAACCTGCATCAGCAGGTTTTTTCATTTACGCAATATTTAATTGACCACCCTATGAAGGATATTATCAATATTCACCCTGCTTACAGTTCGGTGATGGTTTCTTTGGACAATGAAGCAACATTAGGTAGGGTCACTGAACATTTGAAAGTTGTTCTAAGGGATATGAATTATAATGAAAGACCAGAAGGTCGCATTGTGGAAGTGCCCGTAATCTATGGCGGCGAAAATGGTCCCGATATGGCTCGCGTTTCGGATTATACAGGATTAGACCAAGGTGAAGTGATAAAACGCCATTCTGAAGGTGAATACCTCGTTTATTTCATCGGGTTCTCAATTGGGTTCCCCTATTTCGGCGGAATGGACCCATCTATTGCTACCCCTCGATTGGATTCTCCTCGAAAATCCGTTCCGGCTGGTTCCATTGGAATAGCAGGCAATCAAACAGGTATATATCCATTATCATCTCCTGGTGGGTGGAATATTATCGGCAAAACAGATTTATCCATTTTTAATGTTGAGAATCCCAAAAGCAGTGTTCTCCAAATGGGCGATAGGGTACGGTTTGTTTCTGTAGATAGTGGCGGCAAGTGAGTATCACTGTCATAAAGCCGGGATTACAAACTACCGTGCAAGATTTAGGTCGAAATGGATTCGCCCATTTCGGCATATCTGCTTCTGGTGCGGCTGATTCATTCTCATTAAGAATCGGCAATCTATTGGTTGGTAATAATGAATCTGCCGCCGCTTTAGAATTAACAATTTTGGGTGGCATCTATCAATTTGAGACTGATGCGTTTATTGCTTTATCCGGCAGTCAGTTTGATCCATCTATTGACGATAAACCTTTTCCCCATGGGCAGGGTGTATTTATACGAAAAGGGCAGATTCTAACAATTGGCCCAACCTTAACCGGCGCGCGCGCATATTTATGCGTCCGTGGTGGTGTGGATGTACCCCAATATTTATCTGGAAAGTCGACCCATGTTATGTCAAAAATGGGCGGATTGAATGGTCGGCCATTGCAAAAGGGAGATACCTTAAATATTGGCAATCTGTCATCAGTATCCCAACCTATTATTATTAAAGAAAAGCTTCATGTCGATTTATCTATAATACGTATTAACAGAGGTTTACAAAGTGACTGGTTCTCTGAATCTACTTGGACTAAATTCATATCAAAACTATACACTGTTTCTGATTTATCCAGCCGAATGGGCATTCGATTGAAGGGGAATAATATAAACTCCGAAAGGGGAAACGAAATATTAACCGAAGGTATTCCATTGGGTGGAATCCAAGTTCCGGGTGGTGGCGATCCCATCATTTCTTTTGTGGAACACCAAACAACTGGGGGATATCCGAAAATTGCCAATGTTATTACGGCGGACCTGTGTAAAGTTGGCCAATTGAAAGGAGGCGATGAATTTAAATTTGAACTAGTTTCTATAGAGGAGGGAGAAGCGTTAAGACTCGCCCAGGAATCCTATATTCAATCATTGAAAAACCGACATTAATTCATAAGCTATGACCAATACAACTGCAATACTTGTAACATTAATTATCTATAAAATCATCCTAATCTTGATTGGATTTTGGGCAAACAAGCGTACCCATTCAACGGAAGATTATTTTCTCGGTGGACGAAAACTAGGTCCTTGGGTGGCGGCATTGAGTGCGTCTGCATCATCATCATCGGCATGGACGTTATTAGGCGTAAGTGGTGCGGCCTATTTATGGGGATTGCCGGCTATTTGGTTATTCCCCGCAACCTTATCTGGTTTTATGATTAATTGGTTTTATATAGCACCGAGGCTCAGTGAACATGGACAGAAGATCGGAGCCGTTACATTGACGGATGTCTTAGCCACGGATGATCAAGGAAAATCCATTAAAGAATTGCGTTGGCTCGCATCGGCCATCATTCTCTTCTGTTTTGTATTCTATATTGCTTCACAATTTGACGCAGCGGGACAGTCCTTTCAATCCACTTTTGGTATCGATAAAAATGCCAGTATCATTCTCGGTGCTGGAATCATTCTTATTTACACCCTCCTTGGAGGCTTTTGGGCAGTGAGCGTCAGTGATACCCTCCAAGGTGTTATGATGGCTTTATCGGCTATTATTTTACCTATTGTGGCTGTTTCTCAAGCGGGGATGGGTAATATTTTCGCAAGTTTTTCTAATCAATCGATTTTTAGTTCACCTTCGGGGATGGGCGGTATTGTAGGATTGGGTTTCATCCTTGGGACTATGGGTATCGGCATTGGGTATCCTGGACAGCCTCATGTGGTAAATCGATTTATGGCAATTGAACCGGGGGAGAAAGTACGGCAAGGCCGTATGATTGCTATTGGTTGGGCGCTTATAATTTACCCTGGAATGATCTTCCTTGGTTGGGCAGGTCGAATTCTTATGGATATTGCAGGTCATGAACGAATTCTAATTGTTATGGGAAATCAATTATTGCCACCCGTATTGGCAGGAATTATTCTAGCGGCAGTTTTATCCGCCATCATGTCTACGGCGGATAGCCAATTATTGGTAGCTGCATCCAGTGTGAGTCATGATTTGAAATCTAAAAAGGAAGAAGTCAGTTTAAACCAGACGCGGATTGTCGTGGCAATCATTTGTGTAATTTCAGTTATTATGGCTATTGTTGTGGATAAAAGCATTTATAGTCGAGTGCTGTTTGCGTTTTCTGCAATGGGCGCCGCTTTTGGGCCCTTACTCATTGGTAGAATGCAGGGCGGTGTTTCAAAACTTTATGCAATTGGTGCCATGGCTGTGGGCTTTTTCGGCACACTATTTTTCTATTATTCAGATATTAAACCAGAAGGAAATCCTTTAGAGCGTTTGGTGCCTTTTGTCTTTGCCTTTATCATTGTCCAAATGGGGAGAAAAAAAGGATAATGGACATTAATTCTGATATGGGAGAATTGAATCGTTTATTGGCCGATCGTACCTACGAAAAGCTTATGGATCATGTAACATCAATCAATGTGGCTTGTGGTGGTCACGCCGGTGATGAGGCCATGATGACGGTTATGGTTTTGATGGCAAAAGAAATAGGCGTTAATGTGGGCGCCCATCCCGGGTATCCCGATAAAGAAAATTTTGGCCGAATTAATATGGATATGGATGGGAACCAATTGCTGGTTTCTGTTCGAGATCAAATTCAATTGTTGGTAGATATTGGTGTGGATAATGGGTTGGAGCTGACCCATGTGAAACCTCATGGCGCCCTATACAATCGTGCTGTGAACGATGAAGAAGTGGCTCAGTCTATTGGCGAAGCGATAATTCAAGTGAATCCTGCGTTAAAAGTTATGGGATTGGCCGGTTCTCAAATGCTCACCGTGTTTGATGCATTAGGCCTCGACACAATGGCAGAAGCATTTGTGGATCGCACTTATGAATCGGATGGCACATTGCGAGACAGAAAATTTGATGATGCATTAATCACTAATCCAGAAAAGGCAGCACTCCAGGCTAAAATGATGATGGAAGGTAAAGCCATTGCGGTGGATGGGAACGAGGTGCCTATCGATGCGCAGACGCTTTGTGTTCATAGCGATACGCCAAATGCGGTGGCCATTGCTCGGGCGGTGAGGGAAGAGATCAAATAATTTGAACCACCCCCTGGATCCCCCCTCGTATGAGGGGGGAAATTAAAAGGGGGGAGCCATGATAAATATTATGAGTTAGCAAAAAAGGAAATAACATGAAATACATAACAACAATACTACTAACACTTTCAATTGCCGTTGGGCAAGGTCTATCCAAAGAGGAAAAGGCCATTCAATCCTATGTGGAAATGCATACGAATGAAGCGATTAATCTTTTAGAAAAAGTGGTTAATATCAATAGCGGTACCCTGAATATTAAAGGGAATAAAAAAGTAGGCAAAATATTCCAAAAAGAATTGGATAAACTGGGCTTCAAAACTTATTGGGTCACTTACCCTAATGACGTGAAACGGTCCGGACATTTGTTTGCAGAAATGCGCGGTGGCACGGGCAAAAAGATTGTTATGGTGGGCCATTTGGATACGGTATTTGAACCGGATCACCCATTCCAGACATATACACGAACGGACGATACGGCTTACGGTCCCGGAGTTTCAGATATGAAAGGCGGTGACATATCTATGATCTACGCCATGAAAGCGCTGAAAAAGGTGGGTGTTTTGAAAGATTTGAATCTCACGTTGGTGTTCATCGGGGATGAAGAAAAATTGGGCGCGCCGCCGGCCATTGTTCGAAAAGAACTTTTTGATGCGGGTAAATGGGCTGACATCGGACTTGGATTTGAAGGCGCCCATGGCATGAATACGGGCACAATTTCCAGACGTAGTTCTTCCTCATGGATTTTAACCACTACGGGCATCCAAGGGCATTCTTCTCAGATATTTAAAGATAAACTCGGTTATGGTGCCATTTTTGAATCATCCAGAATTTTGAATGCTTTTAGAGAGGAATTGGCTCCGGAAGAATATCTCACATTTAATCCAGGCACAATAGTGGGGGGCACTGATGTGGTTTATGATCCGGTAAATTCACGCGGCTCCACATTCGGTAAAACCAATGTGGTGGCACAATCGGTGACCGTTCACGGGGGCATTCGAACAATTTCAATGGGGCAACTCGAAAAGGCCATGAAATCCATGAAAGAAATCGCGTCACGCAATCTTCCGGGCACAACGGCCAATATCGAATTTAAAACGAGCTATCCCCCCATGGAGCCAACCAAAGCTAACTATGCGCTGCTCGATAAATTTGAAGCGGTTAACATTGCCTTAGGATACGGCAAATTGGAAGCACTCGATCCCAGCAAGCGCGGTGCGGCAGATATATCATTTATAGCACCTCATGTGAATGCCTCCTTAGCGGGTTTGGGTCCTGATGGATTTGGGGGCCATTCAGAGAATGAAGGGTTAGATTTATCTACATTCCCTAGGACAACAACAAGGGCCGCCATTTTAATTTATCGTTTAACACAGTGATTTCTTTCAATTAAACCACTCCATTATCCATAAATGATTTATTTATAAGTGCGGAGTGCAATTTTAATACACCCCCCAAGGTCCCCCCTCGTATGAGGGGGGAAATCAAAAAGGGGGGAGTCAAAATTAATAATGTGGGTGAGTTAAAATCCCCATCCCTTAGCTATACCATCTCATAATTTTTTATTCTAAATTACAAAGCAACCAAATGTAATAGATTTACTCTAGAGGGCTTCAGGAGGGTCATATATGTCTAATTTTTTCGAAGAATTAAAACGCCGAAAGGTTTTTCGTGTAAGTGGTAGTTATGCTGTTGTTGCTTGGATCATCATGCAGATCGGTGAAGTAACCTTCCCAGCATTGCATTTGCCCGATTGGATTTTAACCGCTGTTGTTGTTGTCTTATTAATCGGTTTCCCGATTGTTGCAATTGTCGCATGGATATTCGATCGCACTCCTGATGGTGTTGTTAAAACACAACCATTATCTTCTATTGAAGCAGCGCCCCCAACCCAAGTGGGTGACATGACTGTAAAGACAGACGCTCGTCCAATATATTTGAAAAAGCGCAATATATTTTTAGTCCTCGGCGTGGTAGCCGGAATCATGATCGGCCAAATAAACCTCTTTGGTGATGGTGGTGAAAAACTGGTGAACTATACGGGCGATCGCATCCCCGTGGCTATTGCGGATTTTGAAAACAATACTGAAGATGCTTCTCTAAATGGTCTCTCGGGATTGCTCATTACATCTTTAGAACAATCCAATTATCTTTCGGTACTCACCCGTTCGCGCATGTTTGATCTATTAAAACAAATTGGCAAACCCAATGTAGATATTGTGGACGAAAAGATAGGTATGGAAATCTGCCGCCGCGCGGATATCGGTGCTTTGGTTCTTACATCTATTCAGCAGTTTGGGGATCTCTATACCATAGATCTAAAGATTCTGGATGTAGAAACGAATGAATATTTGTATTCCACCAATGTGCAGGCAGAGGGGAAGAAGAATATCCCCGGACTTATTGATGAAATTTCTAAACAGACGCGGATTAGTTTGGCAGAGCGGGCCGAAGAAGTAGAGAAAAATCAAGTCGCTATCGCCAGCCTTACCACTAAAAACTTGGAAGCCTATAAATACTTCAACCTGGGTGAAAAAGCATTTTACAAATTGGATTTTAAGGGCGCCATTAAACAATATTTAATAGCAATGGAAGAGGACTCAACATTTGCATTGGCCGCATATAAACTTGCCTATTCTTATCAATGGCATTTCATGAGTGAATTGCATGATAAATATATAAAAAAGGCAGTGAAATACATTGAGTCTGTACCGGATAAAGAGCGATTATACATTCGAGCGCAATCCATCAAAAATTTTCAATCAAAAATTCCTGTTTATGAAGAAATTATTGACAAATATCCGAATGAAAAACTGGCATACTTTGAAATTGGTGATATGTTATTTCATAATACTAGAGCGAATGAATCAATAGCGTATTTTGAGAAAAGTCATGAATTAGACCCTTCATTTGAATTTGCAATCCAACATCTTAGATGGGCATACGTAGGAGTTGAAGATCATGAAAAGAATATTGAATTAACAGCCAAATCGTCGGCCATTTATCCCGATGACCCTCATCATAAATACAATGAATTAAACGCTGTATTATATGCAGGTAAATTCAATGAATATTTTGGTATGGTTCGGGCAATCGAAGATAAAGAGGTGCAATTAATTGATACCGACATCGCTTTTGGGTATGGATATTATGTGAGTGGCGATTATGGCAAAGCAGTCGATCGATTGGAAAAAGCAAAAAAAAATACAAGTAAACATTGGTCTAGAGATGGTTTATTCTTGCTTCAGCAATTGGCTGCATCACGGGCAGATCGTAGTGCATTTTTAACCTATTCCGATAAAGCCTTAGGGTTCTATAATAAAAATGCTAACTATAATTTTTACACACAAACACTCATAACCAGGGCAAGAGTATTGGCAGGTATCTTTAATGAAAAAGAAAATGCAAATATGATATTGGAAGAAATTGAGAATATATTTAATGATTCGACAAATGATATAGCTTTTGCTGATTTAAGCGGTGTATTTAAATTGCACCTCATTGATGCTTATAGATTAGTAAATAATGATATTCGCCAAAATGAATTGTATAACCAAGCCTTTGGTGTCCTCTCCGATAATAATTTAGAAAATGCGAAAGTATTTTTAGACAGTAAAAATTATCAAAAAGCGATTAGTATTTATAATAACATTCTAAAAGGTGCAGACGGTTATCAAAACTTCATTGCTAATTTTAATATTGGCATAGCATATATGGGTGAAAATAACTATGGGATGGCGCTCAAACATTTTGATTCGTTAAAGGACAATTATTTCAGCGGATTCAATTCTAGACCGTTTTACTATCCGAAGGCATTCCTTTATTCCGGCCTGGCAAACTTAGAATTAAAGAATTACCGTTTGGCCAAATCGAATATTGAAACTTTTTTACAAATCTGGGAGCCAGCACCGGAATCGTTAAAAGAGAAGAAAATGGCCCGGGAAGCGCTTAAGAAAATTGATAAGGCGGTATCGTGAGCTTTTACTCCAACACAAACACCACTGTCATTCTGAGTATTCGTGAAACGAATGCGAAGAATCTCAAACAAACGCATACGGTAAAACGAACGCTTGAGATTCTTCAGTCATTGCATTCCTTCAGAATGACAAATTACACTGTGAGTAAAATATTATAAGCTTTTTCGACGAACTACTAACCAATACTGTCATCCTGAGTCCTGCGTCAGCAGGAGCGAAGGATCTCAAACAAGCGCATACGGTAAAACGAACGCTTGAGGTTCTTCAGTCGTTGCATTTCTTCAGAATGACAAATTACACTGTGAGTAAAATATTATGAGCTTCTTCGACGAACTAAAACGCCGAAAGGTTTTCCGCGTTGCCGCTTCTTATGCGGTAGTGGCCTTCATTATTATGCAGTTGGTGGAAATCCTTTTCCCCATGTTCAACTTCCCCCAATGGACGCAGCAATTTATCGTCATTGTCGTTTTGTTGGGCTTCCCCATTGCGGTCATTCTTAGTTGGATTTTTGACAAGACGCCGGAAGGTGTAGTTAAAACACAATCCCTTGAATCAAGTGAGAGCTCAAGCGCTTCTCAAGTGGGCGAAATGACAATCCAAGCGGACGGTCGCCCATTCTATGCAAAAAAGCGCAATATCTTTTTAGTATTGGGAATAACAACAGGTATTTTTATCGGGGTCTTCGGTGGATCGGCCATCTCTGGGAAAGTGGATGATAAGTCTATCGCTGTTTTACCATTTGATAATTACAGCACTGCCCCGGAAGATCAGTATTTCAGTGATGGAATAACAGAAGTTATTATTGCTCATTTAGCTAAAATAAAAGATTTTACGGTGATTTCTCGCACATCTGTCATGGGCTACAAAGGAACGACTAAATCTTTAAAGCAGATTGGTAAAGAACTTGGCGTTGCACACATCCTTGAGGGAAGTGTACAGCGCGATGGTGATGAAATAAGAATAGTCAGTCAGTTGATAGAGACAAAATCTGATAAACATCTATGGGCTGAAACATATGATGAAAGAATTATAAGTATATTTTCTGTGCAAAGTGATATTGCTAAAAAAATTGCTTTAGCTATGAAAGCAGAGATTTCTGGTGATGTAGAACGGAGAATAGATGAACGGCCTACGGAGAATATAGCTGCGTGGGAGTCCTATTTGAAGGGAATTGAGTTTACCGATAGAAGCAATAGAGCCGTTGATACGGAAAAAGCTCAGGAACACTTTGACAAAGCATTTCAAATTGACCCAAAATTTGCAGGCGCCATAGCAAAATCAGCCAACCTTGATTTATCATTCTATTGGCTTGGTCATGATCATGTGCAATCCAGGCTAACTAAAGCCAAATCTAAAATTGATAAAGCAACCAAAATCAATCCTTCTTCACCGGAAGTTCTTGAAGCTACAGGATATTACTACTATTATGCCTATAGAGATTATCCAAGTGCCCTTAAATATTTTAATGAAGCACAAAAATTAGAGCCGGGTAAAAGTAGTCATATTCAAAATATTGGCTATATTCTCAGACGACAGGGAAAAATAGAAGAATCCCTAAGTCATCACCTCAGAGCCTTAAAAATCAATCCCAATGATGCTTCATTAGCATTTCAAATGATGTTGACTTACAGTAATGATAGAGATTATTCAAATGCTGAAAAAATGATTGATAAAGCATTATATCTTTTTCCTGACAATCAACGGAATTTAAGTCAAAAGGTATGGTTTCAGTACTTTGAACATAATGACCTAAGGCAGCTTAAAAATGAATTATATAGTTTAAAAAAACGTCTTGGTGATAATAATTATTATATGACAAATCAAATTGTTAATGCACTTGTAAGAGATAGAAAATATAAAGAAGCACTTATTGAATTAGATCAAGTCACTATTCAATTTAATATTGGTCAAAATAATTTTAGGCCATACGATTATATAAAAGGAAATATTTATTCGCAAATGGGATTAATGAATAAAGCGGATTCTCTTTTTAAAAATGCAGGGCAACTATTAGAAAAAGAACTGCTTAAAAATCCTCAAGATATTCGCATAAGTTCAGACTTAGCTTTAATATATGCAAATCTTGATAGACAAGAAGATGCCATGCGCATGATTGATGTGGCAATGGGCGAAGTTCCAATCGAGAAAGATGCGACGATACACGGTGCATATTTTAATAAAAAAATAGAGGTTTACCTTTTTCTTGGCCATTTCGATCAAGCGCTTTCTATGTTAAAGAGAAGCGCCTCTCTCTTTGGCGGTATTGGATACTTTGACTTGCTAGTGCCGAAATGGGATCCCATAAGAAATGAACCTGAATTTCAGTTTCTTTTCCAACACAATCAACACTGTCATTCTGAGAGAGCATAGCGAATGAAGAATCTCAAGCAAACGCATACCGTAAAACGGACACTTGAGATTCTTCAGTCACTACATTCCTTCAGAATGACAAATTACACTGTGAGTAAAATATTATGAGCTTCTTCGACGAACTAAAAAGGCGACGTGTTTTCCGCGTTGCCGCTTCTTATGCGGTAGTGGCCTTCATTATTATGCAACTCGTAGAAATCCTATTCCCCATGTTCAACTTCCCCCAATGGACGCAGCAATTTATTGTCATTGTCGTTTTGTTGGGCTTCCCCATTGCGGTCATTCTCAGTTGGATTTTTGACAAGACGCCAGAAGGATATATTAAAACGGATGCTGTCACGGCATCAGTTGAATCCGCAGTGCAATACAATATGCTACCATTTTATAAAAAGAAACGAAATTGGTTTTTAATCATAGGCGTTATCGCCGGTGTATTGATTGGTCGCTTTGGCGGAATCGGTGGTAGTTCCGATTCAGTGAATGACAAATCCATAGCAGTTTTACCCTTCGAAAATTTGGGAAAAGCAGGTGATGACGAATATTTCGCTGATGGCATGACTGAGGATATCCTAACTGAATTATCAAAAATCAAGGATTTACTGGTCATATCCCGAACCACAATTATGAAATATAAAGGATCCAACAAAACATTGAAAGAAATTGGAAAAGAATTGGGTGTAGCCAATATCCTTGAAGGGAGCATCCGAAGGGTCGGTGGTCGTGTCCGAATTACGGGGCAGTTGATCAACGCCAGAAATGATCAGCATCTTTGGGCTGAAAAATATGATAGAGATATAGAAGATATTTTCAAAGTTCAGGATGAAGTGGCCAATGCTATCGCCAATGCACTGCGGATTGAATTGTCCGATGAAGAAGTAGAGATGATTACCGCATCCCAAACGGAATCTGTTGAGGCATACGATTATTATATTAAAGCCAGATCTTTAGCTTATACTTACGAACTTTCAAAAATACCCCAAGCGATTAAATATTATAAAGAAGCCATCAAAATTGACCCGGATTATGCACTGCCTTATGCTGGAATAGCGCGCGTAAGAATGACGCAATTTCATTTTAATTACATGGATACAGAGTTAACAACAATGGCTTTGAAAGAAGCGGAAGAAAGTGCCAAAAAAGCGGTAACTCTGGGACCCAATGAAGCTGAAGCCCATTTTGCTTTGGGTTTTTTCTATAACGCAACTGACAATTTTGATTTGGCATTTACCAGTTTTAAAAAGGCTATTTTTCTAAATCCAAGCCATGCCCATGCTCATGATGAAATAGCAGATGTTTATGTATATAAATATGGTGATTATGATCAAGCCATCCCTTGGTATAACAAAGCATTGAAACGTGATCCAAATTTGGTTGTGTCTAAATGGTTTAAAATCGAAATTTATTTAAGAATGGGCCAAATTAAAAAAAGCCTGCGGATAGTTGATGAAGTATTGAAAGACCATCCTAATGTTATATCATTGCTTACCTTAAAATATAACGGATTAATGATGGATGGTCAATTTCAAGTGGCATATAATTATATTTTAAGCCAATACGAAAAATATCGGTCAGAGAACAGATTGTTGGAATATTATCAAGCATTAGGCCTTTCACTGATTTCTTTGAATCGCTTGAACGAATTGGATGGTATTATCCAAAAAATAGAAAAAGTGCCTTTTGCTGACCGCACTTATCATAAAGAATATTTGAGACTAATTAGAGAATTTGAAAAGGGCAACTATGGGGATGTCATTAATGGCTTTGAATTATTGGATAATTCTAATTTTGTTTTGCCCAATCCTTCACGAAGAAGAGCAATGTCAGACGTTTTTTATTATTGGCGTGCGAGATCCTTTTTAGAATTGGGGGAATATCACAATGCTCTAGGAGAAACTTTTCGCTTTAGATCAGCAAACACTCAAATTACAGGTTCATATGTTTTGGATGAATTCTGGCCCAAAAAAGATTATTTAAAAGGTCTCGCTTACGAAGGTCTCGGGGATGAGCGTAATGCCCGAGAAAGTTATAAAGAATTTTTAAAAGTATGGTCTGAAGCAGATGAAGATTTACCCGAAATTGTTGATGCGAAAAAACGCCTGAAAGAATTAGGATGGGCGTCGTGAGCTTCTTCTCCGAACAAAATACCACTGTCATCCTGAGTCCTGCCTCAGCAAGGGCGAAGGACCTCAAACACACGCATACGGTAAAACGGACACTTGAGATTCTTCAGTCATTGCATTCCTTCAGAATGACAACAGATTGGGTGATGTAGAATGAGTATATATACCAAAAATAACATTATTGTCTTTGCGAGAAGTGAAACGACGAAGCAATCTCCTGAACAAGGAGATAGCCACGGTTCCCCGCAAATTGCGGAGAACCTCGCTATGACAAATATAAAGGGTAATGGTTAAATGAACTTTTTCGCCGATCAAAATACCACTGTCATCCTGAGTCCTGCCTCAGCAAGGGCGAAGGATCTCAAGCAAACGCATACCGTAAAACGATCGCTTGAGATTCTTCAGTCATTACATTCCTTCAGAATGACAACAGATTGGGTGAGGTAGAATGAGTTTATATACCAAAAATAACATTATTGTCTTTGCGAGAAGTGAAACGACGAAGCAATCTCCTGAACAAGGAGATAGCCACGGTTCCCCGCAAATTGCGGATAACCTCGCTATGACAAATCAAAGGATTGATCCATGAGCTTCTTCTCCGAACTAAAGAAACGCAAAGTATACCGCACCGCCG
>Ga0257117_1000265_pt1 | contig 48423 bp, 56 predicted proteins | sample SI112_135mmetaG_FD_190157 | JGI IMG/M metagenome (GOLD analysis project Ga0257117, IMG submission 190157) | Marine microbial communities from Saanich Inlet, British Columbia, Canada - SI112_135m | ecosystem: Environmental > Aquatic > Marine > Inlet | place: Canada: British Columbia | collected... | reverse complement strand
CTTATATCACTTGGCATGACCAAAAAACCCCACTCAACATTGTAACTCATGAGTCTCAATGTTGGCGATGATGGTGTGCTATAATAATTTCCCATAAAATATATTATGGTATGATATATTTTATGGGAAAATAAAAGTTGAAATATAAAGATTTGTAATTATAAATATTTATTAATAATGCTACTTAATCTATCTAATAAATTTCTAACTGAAATTCCCATTATTCCTAATAATATTACAGAATTATGTCTATCTCATAATAATATAAAGAAAATCCATGGCGGATGTTTTCATAGTGGATTACGAACAATATGGTTAAATAATAACGAAATAGAAGAATTGGATCTTAATAATTTTCCATCAAGTTTAGAAATGTTATCCATAACACATAATAAAATTACTAAAATTATTCCGAGTAATGCCCATTCTAAACTAAAAAAAATATGGTTAAATAATAATCAACTAACAGAACTTGATTTAGGATGCTTTCCTACGAGTTTGCTAGAACTATATTTACCAAATAATGAAGTTACTAAGGTTATTCAGAGCAAACACTATCTTAAATTACAAATATTGTGGGTAAATCTTAATAATATAACCAATCTTGATAAAGGTGTATTTCCATCTAAATTAGTGACATTGAATTTGGCTGATAATTCAATAACAAATATTACCCAAAATATATTTCCACGAGAGTTGAAACATCTGTATTTGAATAATAATAAAATTTCTGAAATATCACGGGATAGTTTTCCCCCTAAGTTACAAGATTTGTTTTTAGAATATAACGACATAGAAAATATTGGTTATCATTGCTTTCCATGTGAATTGAGTAATTTGAATATTCGTAACAATAAAATTACAAAACTTACACAAAACTGTTTTCCTTCGCAATTGAAATATTTATGGATGAGCCATAATAATTTGAGTAAATTATCAGAAAAATGTTTTCCAAGCGAGTTAATATATGTGGATCTATCTAATAATGAAATAGGAAAACTAGAACCGAAATGTTTTCCTCCTAAATTAAAAGAATTAAACATGGAATTTAACAAATTGACCAAACTCGTTCCAAATTGTTTTCCACCAAATTTAAACACCTTATCCTTGTCTCACAATAAAATATCTGAACTAGTTTCAGAATGTTTTCCATCCAAATTAAAAGTATTAGATATGGAACATAATAAATTGTCCAAACTCATTCCAGATTGTTTTCCTCAAAATTTAAGCGACCTATTCTTGTCTTACAATAATATATCTGAACTAGTTTCAGGATATTTCCCTACCGAATTAAGACAATTGGTAATGAAACATAATTGCATCACTAAACTAACGGAAAACATTTTTCCTGATAAACTAAAAACTTTATTGTTGTGCAATAATATGATAAGATCGGTAACACATGATTATTTTCCAAAAGGATTAAATAAATTATCATTAAGTTATAATAAAATTTCTGAAATAAGTCGTAAATCCTTTCCACAAAAATTGCAAATATTATATGTATGTGGTAATGGAATAACAACATTATCCAAAAGATGTTTCCCAAATGAACTAAAAGAGTTATACCTGTCTGCTATATTAAACCTGATAAAACCTTATAACCTGATTAAAACGATCTATATCCATAAAAATTACCTACGATAATTTTTATGGTTAGTAATACACACCAATTATACTATCAATGTGTATATACTAAATTTATATAAACCACTTCTCAGGGTTATTTTTAAGGCATATCATTTTCGGTTCTTAGGAAGAAAGCAGATAACTCCCATAAAAAATTTTTATATTATGCTTTTTATCATTATATTTCTACTCCCATTATAATCTCTATCTGTTTCTAATTTACACATTTTACACTTAAATATTTTTTTTCCTCCTAGATTTCCGTTTTTCCATCCACATCTTGTACACGTTTTTGATGTATAACTTTCTTCTTGTATCCTCAATTTTCTTTCATATACTCCACTTTTATATTTTAATCGTTGTAAAAATCTGTAAAAACCTATATTTTGAGATATTCTTTTCGTCATCTTGTTCAATACACTGTCTGTTTTTCTTATTGTGTCTTTGGTACTCCATTTCCCTATCACTATGTTATCATATGATTTACACAAATAATCACATACTTTCCAATGCATGTCATCTACTGTATTCCTTATTGATGTTCTTGTTTTACGTTTCTTTTTTTCTATATCCACTATTTTCATTATTTTTTCTTTTCCTTTTTTGTCTATTTTCCATTTCATTTCTTTCTTTTCTATTTTGTCTTCTATTTTATCTAGTCTATCTAATGATTTTAGTTTTGATTTTAATTTTTTACTTATGTTCGTTCCTATTTCGACTATTCCTTTGTTGGTTTTACATGTCAGAAATGTTCTAATTCCAGGGTCTATACAAATCCAATCTTCTGTTTCTAAAATTTTTTTATTTTTAATAATTGGTACTAGCAATGTAAATTCATCTTTATCTTTGTTATAATGAATTTTACATGCATGTTCTACCTCATATTTTATGTTTTCTTTATTTTTCATTTCATCGCCTAAATAACTAGGATAAATTGTTTTACCATCTCTACTAAATGCACTTTTTTCTATATCCATAATATGAGAATTTTTACTTTTTTTTATATATCGAAGCATAAAATGTCTTATATTTTTATTTTTTAAATTTGTTAAACAACTTTTATAAGATGTACATGCTAATTTAATAGCATTTTCTAATACATGAGAAGGAATGTCATAGTTTTTTTTTATTTCGTTCATTTTTTCATTTAAAAAATACGTTCTAATTTTTTTAAAATCTGTAGTAATTTCATTATTATTTTTTAATTTTACTATGTCCATATCTCTTTCTTCTTTTTTTGCTATTTTTCCGATCACATCGTTAATCACTTTTAATACTTCTTTTTCATTTTTTTCAAAACCCTTATGTTTATTTATTTTTTTTGGTTTTTCTTCGTGACATTCTTCTCTAACATATTTATATCTTCGTTGCCTAAAAAATTTTATAGTGCTGTTATACATAATTCTATAACCATCCAACATATCGATTAATTTGTTTTTTTGTTTATTATTTGGTTGTAAAATTATTTTTTTACATGCGATTATCTTATCAACAGGTTCTAAATCATTTTTAAAATCATATTTGTTGTTATCTATGGTATGATTATTCTTGATAAACATATCATAATACGAATTAGTTTTAATTTTATCATTCTTTTTATCAATAAATAAATTATATAAAGGTATCTTTTCGGAGTGAATTTTAATTCTATCAACGAGTTCCTTATATTTAGTTTGTGAATATTTCTTTTTCTTTTTCATTAATGTATATTAATTATAATTCTTTAAGTATAAATATATAATAAAATATATAATTATATAATAAAATAGTAATATAAAAATTTATAAATATATAATTATATAGATGGGTAGTTTTTTCAGAGGTAATTATGTTTCTTGCAAAGAAGCGTCAAAAATATTAGGTGTTCATTTTCAGACGTTAAGAAATTGGGATAAACAAGGAAAAATAAAGACTATAAGGTCGCCTGGAGGGACAAGATACTATGACGTAAAAAATTTCATGACAAAAATAGATGAAAATAGTGAAAACCAACATATTGAAGAAATGATACAAAGTAATTTAAAACAGGAAAATGTAGAACAAGAAAATGTAAAAAGAAAAAAAATATGTTATTGTAGAGTGAGTTCATATTCACAAAAGGATGATTTACTAAATCAAATAGAATTTATGAAAATAAAATATCCAAATTACGAAATGCTAACGGACATAGGAAGCGGAATAAATTTTAATAGAAAAAACTTAAGAAAAATAATGAATTATGGAATAAAAGGAGAATTAGAAGAATTAGTGGTAGCATATAAAGACAGATTATGTAGAATAGGTTACGATTTAATAGAATATTTATTAGAAGAATATTCAAATACAAAAATAATAATAGAAAACGAAGAAGATAAAAGCCCTGAAAAAGAATTGACAGAAGATTTATTAGAAATAATAACGGTGTTTAGTTCAAGATTATACGGAATGAGATCATATACAAAGAAATAAGTTATAAATATATTTTTATAAAAATAATTCTATGAAATATAATGATTATCAGGTTTTATCAGGTTTATATCAACAGTTGTTGTTCTCTTAACAAAATTGCAAAAATATATCAAGGATGTTTTCCTTCACAACTTAAAGAATTGTGGTTGAGAGATACAGGAATTACAAAACTTGATTATATTCCAGAAAATCTTCAGATTTTATACTTAAATAATGATAAGGAAAATTTAAATTTATATACGGTTTCTCCAAAAGTTAATACAAAAAAGAGATTGCGTAACGATGATGTTAAATCTGAATCTAGAAAAAAATCAAGAACTAAATAATTAGAAGTATATAAAGATTTATATTTATACAATAAATATAAAATGTGTGAATACGATAAAGAAATTACTCACTTAAATAATGTCATCGATGATTTAGAACGTCAATTTAAAAAATCACAACAATCATATAATTTTGTTAATGATTTATGTAGTGTTGCATTCAAACATGGAATTAATTTAGACAATGTGGATAATGATGTATTTGATTTTTTAGTTAAATGTGATAATTATAGTACCACAAACCACGCTAGATACGAAAGCCCAGTCACAACTAAAAAAGAACAACAAATCATAACTGCTATTGACACTATGAGAAAAATTGTGGAAGCCTACGTTTATCCATCCAATAATTATCATACTAAAGCATTTGTATGCACCGAATACAGTTCAATGTTGTATGAAATTATGGCGTTTTATGTTGATGTAAAATCTAAAATGAGTGTTAGTGAGCAAGATTTATTTAGTATGAGAAGTCAAATAAACGGATATATTAGAAAAAAAATTGAGTTACTAAAACAAAAGGATAATTATTTGAATCAACACAAAAAAACACAAAATAACAATGTTGATGTTAATTCTAGAAAAAAAACAAAAACTAAATAATTAATTTACTAATATTTGTTGTTCATGAAAAATAATATAAGTTAAGACACTTCATCCAATAAGCGTAAAAAACCAATTATTTTAATATTAAATTTTATATTTAATAATATAAAATGGAACAAATATTAAAATTAGAAAACAATTATAATGAATGTTATAAATTACACAATACCCTTAATATTATATGTGAAACAGCCAATAATCATGGAATAAATTTAGACAATGTAGATGATGATATAATGAATTCATTAATAAAATGTGATGATTATTTTATGACGTTTAATGAAAATACAAAACAAAACCCACTGACAGATAAAGAAAAAGGTTTATTAACTGCAATTGACACCATGGAAGCATGTATATGTCGATATACTGGTGATGATAGAGCATTATTAACATCGTTTTATAGTTCAAAACTATACCAAATTGTTGTATTTTATCTTCGTAAAAAATCTTCGTCAGTTGGTATTCAAGATTTGTTTAATATACGAAATCAAATAAATGAATGTCTAAAAGCAAAAATCGATATAATGAAAGAAAATAACGTGCGTTAAATAACACAGAGATTTATATTTAATATAAAATATAAAATGAATGTGGTAGATAATTGTGAAATTAAAATTTCCCAAATAAACGAAAAAATTGCAGATTTGGAAAAAAATTTAATAGAACACCTTGACTTACACGAGAATATTAAAAATGTATATTTTATTGCTAAAAAACATAACATAACATAGATTTGGAACAACTTGATGATAATTTAATGAATACTTTAACTGAATTTGACATCAAAAACGCAATAACATATGAATGGAATAACATATCCGAAGAAACACAAAAAATAATAGAAGGAATTTCGGGTATGAGTAAATTTATTGAAAATAAACATTATAGAAAATACTCCGTAAATACAAGTGGTTATAGTTCAAAATTATACGAAATAATGGCGTTTTGCGTCAATGTTAAACCGCAGTTATTTAGCGAACAAGAATTCGCTGATATAAGAGTCCAAATTAACAAACTTCTAGCAGAAAAAATTACATTGTTAAATGAGAAAAATAATTATCTATTAAGAAAACACAAAACTCATATTGTGATTGCTGAATAATAAACAAATTAACCAAACATCATAACTAGAAAAAATTGAAGATATTTTTCCCAATAATTAGATATGTTATTACTAATAATGTATCTCGATTTATCCAATGAAAATTTAACAGCAGTTCCTTTTATCGATAGTGATGTTACTGAACTAAATTTATCTGATAATAAAATAAAAAAAATTCCTAAAGGATGTTTTCCTAAAGGATTACAAACCTTATGGTTAAATAATAATGAAATTACAGAAATATCAAGCGATTGTTTTCCTGCAGGATTAGAAAGACTAAATTTATCGAATAACAATATAACAATATTGACACCAAACAGTTTTCCAAGTAAATTATACGAATTGGACATAAATAATAATAACATAACTAAACTTGTTCCTAATTGTTTTCCTAGCGAATTATGCATATTAAGTATGAATAATAATAACATAACTAAACTTGTTCCAAATTGTTTCCCAAGTGAATTGAAACATTTATTTTTAAACGAAAATAAAATAACTAAACTTGTTCCAAATTGTTTTCCTCCTAAATTAAATATATTGTTAATGAAAAATAATTTTATTACAAAATTACCAAAAAATTGTTTTCAAAGTAAATTGGAATGGTTATTATTGTGTGGTAACAATATCACACATTTAACTCCAAATTGTTTTCCTAATGAATTAACAAATTTATCATTAAATATCAACAAATTTTCAAATATATGCGAAGGTTGTTTTCCACCCCAATTAAAAAAATTATGGTTAGTAGATTCAGAAATGAAGAAAATTATCCAAAATTTTATTCCTCAAAATCTCGAAACTTTGTATCTTAATAATAATAAGGTATCCGTTGATAACATGAAAAGAACACGTGATGACGAACATGTTACACCAAATAAAAAAGCAAAAATATATTAAATTAATTTAATATATCAAAAAAAAAATTGAATATATTTTTTCAATAATTACATATACTATTACCAGCAATGTTACTTGATCTATCATACAAAAATTTAACAACTATTCCTGACATTCCCAATGACATAACAGAATTAGATTTATCTCATAATCAAATAAAAATCATTCATGAAGGTTGTTTTCCCGAAGGATTAAAAATAATTAATTTATCTTGTAATAACATAACAAAATTAACGCCAAATTGTTTTCCCACTAAATTACAAAGTTTGATTTTGAATGATAATAAAATATCGAAACTCATTACAAATTGTTTTCCTTTTGGATTACAATTATTGTTAATGCAACATAATTGTATTACTGAACTATCCAATAAATGTTTTCCAAACGGATTAAAAGATTTATGGTTATGTAATAATAAAATCACACATTTAACTCCAAATTGTTTTCCTAATAAATTAACGACTTTATCATTGAGTTATAATAAAATAACAAATATAAAACAATCATATTTTCCAAAAGAACTACAAGTATTATATATATGTGCTAATGAAATAACAAAATTATCACAAGGATGTTTTCCCAAAAAACTCAGAAAATTACTTTTAAATTTCAACAAAATTTCGGATATGTGCAAAGGATGTTTTCCACCACAACTAGAAGAATTATGGTTAATGGATATAGGAAACATATATATTAATCCTCATTATCTTCCAGAAAATCTTAAAACGTTGCATATTTATCATGATGGTATGTATGTTGTAAAACATCTTGATGAAATACCCACACCAACATATATTTCACAAAAATCAAATGAAAAAAGAACACGTGATAACGAACATGTTACACCAAATAAAAAAGCAAAAATATATTAAATTAATTTAATATATCAAAAAAAAAATTGAATATATTTTTTCAATAATTACATATACTATTACTAGCAATGTATCTTAATCTATCAAACAAAAATTTAACAACTATTCCTGTCATTCCCAATGACATAACAGAATTAGATTTGACTAATAATAGAATTGAAACTATTCCACAAAATTGTTTTCCTAAAGGATTATTGAAATTATGGTTAAATGATAATAAAATTACTAAATTACCAAAAAAATGTTTTCCCGATGGATTGAAATCGCTTAATCTGTCGGGAAATGACATGACATCATTAACACCAAATAGTTTTCCTACTGAATTACAATATTTATTCTTAACTGATAATAAAATATCAAAACTTGTTCCAAATTGTTTTCCTTCTGGATTGAAACGATTGATGATGGCAAACAATTATATTACTGAACCATCTAAAAAATATTTTCCCGATGGACTAGAACATTTGTGGTTATGCAACAATAAAATCACATTATTAACACCAAATTGTTTTCCTAGTGGATTAACAATGTTGTCATTGAATCGCAATAATATATCAAATCCAAAACAAGAATATTTTCCTAAAGAATTACAAATATTATATATGTGTTATAATGGAATTACAAAATTATCACAAGGATGTTTTCCTGAAGAACTTCAAGAATTACATTTATCTTATAATAAAATTACGGACATGTGCAAAGGATGTTTCCCTTCCCAACTTAGGGAATTATGGTTAAAATACACAGGAATTACAAGAGTTAATCCTTATTATCTTCCACCAAATTTGAAGGATTTGCATCTTTATCATAATGGAGAACCTGTTGTATTATATTATAATGGAATTCCTAACGTGGTATATTATCCTCGAGAATTAAATAAAAAAGTTGAAAATGATAAAAGAATGCGTGATGATAATGAACATGTTACATCTAGAAAAAAAGCAAAAATACATTAAATTAATATCAAAAAAATTGAAGATAAATTATTCAAAATAATTTATCTATATAAAAAATGTTACTTAATCTATCTAATCAAAACCTAACAACTGTTCCCGTTATTAAAGATGACATAACAGAATTAGATTTATCTAATAATAAAATTAAAACAATTCCTGAAAGTTGTTTCCCCAAAGGATTACGGAAACTATGGTTGAATAATAATGATATTAGTGAATTGACAGAAAATTGTTTTCCAAATGAATTAACAAATTTATGGTTAAATAACAATAATATATCAAATCCTAAAAAAGAATATTTTCCTAAAGAATTACAACAATTATATATGTATGATAATGAAATAAAAAATTTACCACAAGAATGTTTTCCCGAAAAGTTACAAACATTACATTTATCTTACAATGAAGATTCAAACATATGCGATGGATATTTTCCTTCGCAACTAAAAGAATTATGGCTAAAACACATAGCAGTTACGATGACTAATCCTGTTTATACTTTACAAAATCCTGAATTTACACATCTTTCACGTGGAACATCAATATTTATTGCTAAAGTTGATGGTAAGTTAGTGCAAACACCCTATGGACAAATTTTCATGTCTTAAACGTAAAAGTTGAAAATCTAAAAAGAACATGTAATGTCTGCACCAAATAAAAAAGCAAAAATATATTAAATTAATTTAATATATCAAAAAAAAATTGAAGGTATTTTTTCAATAATTACATATACTATCACTAATAATGTATCTTGATCTATCAAACAAAAATTTAACAACTATTCCTGTCATTCCCAATGTCATAACAGAATTAGATTTATCTCATAATCAAATAAAAACAATTCCTAAAGGATGTTTTCCTAAAGGATTATTAAAATTATGGTTAAATGATAATGAAATATCGAAACTTGTTCCGAATTGTTTTCCTGATGGACTAAAACATTTGTGGTTGTGCAATAATAGAATCACATTACTACCACCGAATTGTTTTCCTAATGGATTAACAAAGTTGTCGTTAAATCACAATTATATACCATATCCAAGACAAGAATATTTCCCTAAAGAATTACAAATATTACATGTGTGTGATACTGGAATTACAAAATTATCGCAAGGAAGTTTTCCCGAAGAACTTCGAGAATTACATTTATCTTATAATCCTTATTATCTTCCAAAAAATTTGAAAGATTTGCATCTTTATGATAATGGAAAACCTGTCATATCATATCATGGTGTAATTCCTACTAATGTGGTATATTATTCTCGAGAATTAAATGAAAACGTTGAAAATCTAAAAAGAACGCGTGATGATAATGAACATGTTACATCTAGAAAAAAAGCAAAAATACATTAAATTAACTTAATATATTATTAATAATGAATTATCTATCATATAATAATCTTGAAATCTATAAGCAAAATTTCAGTAAATATTTATACGAAGAACCTTCTAAGAAACAATGTTTTGACAACATAGAAAGTGAAGCAACCATATATGATAAAACCAAAGTTAATGCTTTAATACCCATGACAGTAAATGATTTTAGATTTTTGCCTATATTGATGAGACAATTGGATGCAATTTGTGGAAAAGTTATTTTTATTTATAGTGAATATTTATTTAATCAAAAAATTCAAGATAAAGAAAAACTGAATAAAATATTTAGATTACCTAAAAAATTAGGTTTAAAAAGTCAATTTGTTTTTGTTAAATATGAAATTGATTTTAGCGTTAATGAGTTTTTTGCGGATGAATATCGAACATCACCCAAACGATATTGGATAAATAAAGCACGTTATCAAGGATTAGATCATGTAGATGCAAATGCTAAATGGGTGTTACTAATTGATAGTGATGAAATACCTGATGCTAATAATTTTATAAAATGGGCAGATACTATTGATTGGAATGAGATGGATAATAAATATACTTTAAATTTTGATAATTATGTTTATTTTTGGAAAAATTGTTATATCAAAAAAGAGAATGAAAATAGTATTGTTTTATTGAGTGAAAAGGTATTTCGTAAAAAAGAAGAATATAAGCCATTATTTATGAATGAGTTTGAGAGAACAGTTTTTTATAAATATATACCAGAAAAATATTGTGTAATGAACATTAAATATAACGATGAATGTTTATTTCACCATTACAGTTGGGTTAGGAATTTAGATGAAATGAAATCAAAAGTATTGAATTGGGGACATAGTGATGATCATTTATTTATTGAAATTGAATATGATGATCCTACTACTTATAAAAATGAAAAGGATAGGAAAGTAATGGTTAATTATATGTATGCTAATTATTTTGCATATAAATTTATTTACGAATATCCACAATTTGAAGAATATCAAAAACAAACCATGGAAATGTTAATACCATTTGCAAAATTAATCGATAAATATAACCATATGAAAAGCATATCGAAATTATATCCTGAGAAATTTAATTGTTATATGGAAGGTGTTTTGAAATGGTTTGATAATCCAACTATTCAAAATAATTTCATGGGTTATAAATGCGTTTATATTTATCCTAAGTTTTATGTGGATTATTTATATGAAGACTTCAATGAATAAAGCCAACGAATTAAATATTTTGAAACAAAAACTTTTACAAAAAGAAAAATTACTATCCGAAAATATGAGATATAATAATATTGAATTTGACAGTTTAAGTGACACAGAAGATACAGATGAAAAATTATATTGTAAAATAGGTAGCAAAGGAACAATATGTGTTTATGGATTACATAAAAAACTACCTGTTAGTTTGAAACCTGAACAATGGGAAAAATTATATCAGTTCATGTTAAATAAAGAGTTACATAAATTTATTAAAGAAAATGAGGAAAAGTTGAATAAATAAAAATTGAATGTTATTGTGTTAAACACCATATGTTTAATTAATATGAACATACACACATTGAAAATAGACACTGATTCATTTAATGCTATTATAAATGGATCAAAAAATGTAGAAATAATTAGTAAAGATAAATTCAATGAACATAATATAAATAATCATGATTTTATAAAATTTACTAAAAATAATTATAGCGAATATGTGCATCTTCAAATCGTGAGATTATCACATCATAAAAATTTAGTCAATGGTCTGAAGAAAGCGACGTTACAAAACGTTGCACCACATGTAAAATCCATGGAAGAGACAAAACAATTGTATAATCACCTGAACAAAGAAGTTGTAAATTTGTATTTTATCAATGAACTAATAAAATTCTAACATATGTAATATTACTTATGCTACAAAAAACACCATATTTGAAACATAGATTCAAAACAAAAGGTAAAGTAATAGCCATAGGTGATCTTCATGGTGATTGGAATGCTACCATAAATACACTAATTCATGCGAAAGTAATAAAACAAACAAAAAAAGGAAAATTTAGTTGGTCTGGTGGTAATAACATAGTAGTTCAACTTGGAGATCAGGTTGATGGTAAAACTCGGAGTGATATAAATTTTAATGAAGGAAATGAACTAAATATAATAAATTTTTTAGATTTTTTGGATAAAAAAGCATCAAAAAAAGGAGGACGTGTATTAAGTATATTAGGTAATCACGAAATAATGAATGTTCAAGGCGATTTCAATTATAGTAGTGATGAAAATATCAAAAGTTTCGGTGGAACTTCAAAACGTCACGAAGCATTCAAACCAGGTGGTTGGTTGGCAAAACGATTAGCGAATAATAGATTTTCGATTGTTATTGTTAATGATGTATTGTTTGTCCATGGTGGTATTAGTAATAAAACATTGATGAAATTTGATAGTATTAGTGAAATAAATCATTTAGCAAAAAATTATTTATTGGGTAATTTAGATATTAATCATAATGATAAATTACAATATTTAATTGATGATCCTTTAAGCATATATTGGTATAGAGGATTATCAGGAGAAACGATTGATGTTTTGCTAGTGAAACGAATATTAGACAAATATAAAGTTAAAAAAATATGTGTAGGACATACACCACAAGAAAATTTAAATAGTGTAGCGAGTGGAACGGTATGGCGTGTTGATGTTGGGTTATCACGTGCATTTGGAGATAATCCTATTCAAGTAGCCGTTTTCTAAATAAAAATTGAATATTAAATTACATTCATAATATATATTAAATATTATGAATCTTAAAAAATATTATAAATCAGAAGATTTTATTGAAGCAGGGCTAGATGAAGCGGGACGGGGTCCATTAATAGGAAGAGTTTATGCTTCGGCAGTTATAATCGATCCAAACGAAGATTTACATCCACTTTTAAATGATAGTAAAAAACTCTCAAGAAAAAAAAGGGAAATTGTTAGAGAATGGATAGAAGAAAATTGTATATACGAAGTAGCGTATAGTGATGAAAAAGAAATCGATGAAATTAATATTCTTCAAGCAACACAAAAAGCCATGCATAAAGCATTAAATGGTTTAATGTTAGAACCTGAATTTTTAGTTGTTGATGGAAACTTTTTTAGAAATTATATTAATAAAAATGGAGATTATGTTAATCATGTAACAGTTGAAAAAGGAGATTCATTGTATGCTAGTATTAGTGCGGCGAGTGTATTAGCCAAGGAATACCATGATGACTATATTAGAGAATTAGTAAAAGAAAATCCTGAATTAGATGAAAAATATGGATTGTTAAGTAATATGGGTTATGGAACTAAAAAACATATGGATGGAATTAAAATACATGGAGTATCAAAATTTCATAGGATGAGTTTCAAATGTTGTAAATAAATATTTTTATATCTCTATTTTACACATTATTTTTTTATTGAAAAAAATTGATGAAAAAAACGTCTGAGAGAAATAACTAAAATTGATTACATCGTGTAACCAAACATTGCGTAGTATGTCCGCTTCACTCCCCTTTCGAACAAAGTTTCGGTTAAAAGTATATGTGCATCCAAGTGGAAACACGGATGAACGTAAAACTACTCACACATTCTTTTGTTATGTTTGTTCTCCTATCGACGGTACTGACGAACGTATTGATAGTCTAGAATCTTTATCTCAAATTGTTCGTGAATCATTGATAGACATAATGGGATCAAAAAAAACAGAGAACGAAGTCACTGGTGTGGTGGATGCATTCAGGGAAAATTATCCTTCTACCAGCGTCAAATTAAAAGTGAAGAAGATTACCGCAGTGAAAACGTTTTGAGTCTGTTCGTAACAAAATTTCGTGTTGGGTCACACCCAACACACCTTATTTTTTTTTTTTTACTAAAAAAAATAAATCACTAGATAAACAATGATGTAAATGTTGCGTTTGATGACATACATAAACATATAATATTAAATTAATTTAATGTTACATATTAAAGTTGATTTTAGAGAAAAAAGTTTAATAGATGTCATAAAAAAACAAAAAGATGATGTTAAATTACTTTTAGCGATAAACAAAAATGTAAAAATCGAGGAGCGTCTCGATAATATATATTTTTCTTCCGAATCGCTTACTTTAGGAGATATAAATTTTGTGTATAATAACAAACTTATTCTCATTATTGAACGTAAAAAACTATCTGATTTAATAGCATCTGTTAAGGACGGTAGGTATAAAGAACAAAAAATACGTATGAAATCTTCAGGTGTGAAAGTTATTTACATGATTGAAGAATTATACAACATTCCTACTGATAAACATAAATTAGATGTTTATGGAATGAGTGTTAAACAAATATTTGGTTTGTTATTCAATACTATGTTTCGCGATAATATCGATATTGTTCATACTAAAAATGTTGATGATACTTATCAAAAACTTGAAATGTTAGTTATGAAATATAGATTTTTTCTACCACATAAAAAAGAAACAAAAAATATATCGACTAATACCTGTTGTCTTGAAGTAGATAAAGAAAAAGATAGCGGTAACAGTAGTAGCAGTAGCAGTAGTAGTAGTAGTAGCAGTAGTAACAGTAGTAGTAGTAGCAGTAGTAGCAGTAGCAGTAGCAGTAGCAGTGATAACGAAGAGGATAAAGAACATACAGATACACTAAATTATGTGAATACTATTAAGACAAAGAAAAAAGATAATTTAACTGGTAAAGCGTGTTATTTGTTACAGTTAAAAATTATTCCAGGTGTGAGTGTGAATATAGCCAATGCCATATATGAGCATTATCAATGTATGTCTGATTTATGTAATAAATATGATGATATGGATAATGAAAAGGATAAACTTAATTTATTGACAAATATAGAATTAAAATTAGTTAGTGGTAAAACTAGAAAACTTGGTAAAGTTTTGAGTGAAAGAATTTATAAAATCGTTACAGGTATAAATACATAAATATATTTTTTTATGATATAGATAACAATGTCATCAGAATATTTGTTTGATAACATATTAAATAAATGGAAAACAAGATATAATGAGGAAACTCCCAATACTTTTTGTATTTGGAATAACGAAAAAATTAATATTATTGAAAGTGACGAAAAATTATTGAAAAAATATGTTAATAGTTTCAATACCAAACATATTAATTGTAAGAAAATAATCAAATATTTACATAAAAAAAATGATGATATGTTTAATAATTTAATGTTCAATCAATTAACGTGTATCGTAGTAAGTGATAATTTAGAATTAGTATATAATTTATATATTGAATTCAAAAAAAAATATAGTTCTAAAAAAATATTAGATGATTTACTTGTTTGTGTTGTAACCAATAACGAAACTAAAGAAATTTTTAATTCATTTTTTAATGGTGGAACATCCAAAATTTGTATCATATTGGTGAATCGTTTCATAACTGATGATTTCAATAAATATAATATTATCAGTGATTCTATTCCATATGAAAACGCTTTTTATATTACTAATAATGTTGATAAGATAGAACACAAATCAACTGTAGATAATGGTTATTATGTAGGTATATGTTTGAAAAAAAAATCGATAATTGATAATATCAATTTCGAAAAATATCCACAGGTTAAATTTAAAAATTTAAAAAAAAGTGATTCAGGAATTGTAATGGTAAAACAAGATGGAGAAAAAATTACAGTTGATAGCAATTGTGAAACTATGATAGAAACACCCAATTTTAATGATTTAATGAAAATATGTAATAAAAAAAATGTTTATTTGGTGAATAAAAAATGTTATGTCAAAAAAAATTATATATTTGAAAATGATGGAAACGTTGTTTATATAAATAAAAAAACGTTACTAGCAAACAATGACGAAAATATAATTAATGATATAAAAAAATGTTTAGATACATAAAATTATGGAAAATAAATTACCAAATATTGAATATAAACCGTTGGATAATATTAAATATGATTCACGTTTTGAAAATGTTGATAATTTTGCTATTTCAAATAACAACGAAAACGAAAATGAAAATTTTGCATATGAATATGGTTTAGTAGATTACAAACATAGTTTAGTGAATGGAACTCTCGAAGAAAGATTATCTAAAATAGATCCAAGATTCGCTAAATTTCAAAACAATGAAATTGAAGAAACCCACGAGAGAAAAAAATGTACATGTTCTCTACAATAACTTAAATATATCAATTTAATTTTATATAAAATTATGAAAGACAAACCAAAAAATAATTTTTATGATTCACGTTTTGAGAATATAGAAAATGTTAATGATTATTGTGAATACGAACCTGCACGGAAACACACTCTTGAGGATTCTTTTTATGATAGTCGTATTGGTGCTTATCAACACATCAACCGCTATTATAATAATACATGTGAGCCACCACCTAATATTAGTTCTTCATTTGATTTGATGTTTAATAATCTTAGTGACTACAAACAAAATTATGATGATAATCGAAATGTTTATCTAGATGCAAAAATTCCGTTTGAGTGTAATCGAAAATTAGTAACTGGAAATCTAGAAGAACGATTATCAAAAATAGATCCTAAATTTAACACAAAATACAATATTAATAAAAAGTTTATCATGATGGAAGAAATGCGTGAAAAAGATATGCAAAATATTAAATACGATAATACATCACCATATTTTCTTAACGAACAACAAGATATTCCTATGGATAAAGATGATTTCGATAACAAACTTAAAAATTTCATGGGAATTAGTGATAATGATTCACTAATCAATAAAAAAAAATTAGATGATTTACATGCTGAACGACAGATTCAAAAAAAACGCTACTATGATAAAAAAAAATTAGATGATATGAAGGATAAACAACGTCTTGGAGAAAAACGTTATTATAATAAAAAAAACAAATTTGATAATGTAAAGTATGAACAACCACTCAAAAAAAATTCTACAAAATATACAAAAGGTGGATGTTCTCAACAATAATATTAAGAAACAGTTTATAATATATTTTAAACAATGAACGACTATTTTTCCGAAAGTGAAAAAGCATTTATCTATCCGTTTCATTTATCAAATACGGATGATTCTGGAAATATATATACTTATCATGAAGAATTGGCTGAAAAAATAAAAGATGAAAATATAATTAATAAATTCGCAAGTATGGATTTATATTAGTGCGTTAAACTATTATTTTATAGATAAAATATATAAAATATAAAATGTCAAATATTGAAACAAAAGCATTCATAAACCCTTACGATTTATTTAATTTAGACGAAAAATGTACTGCACAAGAATTGAGAAAAGAGTATTATAATATGTGTTTGATGTGTCATCCTGACAAAGGAGGTTCTGAGAAAGACATGTCTATGGTTACAAGTGCATATAATTTCATCAAACAATATACTAATGATGGCAACGTAAATGAATCATATGAAGATGTTGAAAATGCATTTGCTAAATTCAACGAAACTAACCCTATAGAAAAAATACCTTCATTTGAAGAAATTTTCACAGAAGCAACAAAATTCAACGATAAATTTAACAAAGAGTTCGTTGAGAAACATGAACAAGACAAGTTAAGTAGTTTAGGTTATGATAAAATTATGGTAAAATCATCTCTTCAAAATCACGATAATATCGATATTAAATATAATGAACTTCTTGGATTAGAAAAACTTGATAAATATGATGCTGAAAACGTTACTACTGATAAATTAGAAACGCTTGATGAAATCCATGTTGTCACAGATGAATACAAAAATAAATTCAATAGAGAAAATCAACTATATTTAAATAATCCTGATAATTTACGATCAAATGATTTACCAAATGATGATGGTATATATAAACCAGATTATCCTGATAATAAAAAATTTTCATCGTTAATATTAGCAAATGATGGTTCATATGGTGAATATTATGATTTTTCAATTGAAGAAGATTTGGAAAAAATGAAAAATCTAGAAGATTTTCCTGATGAAGATATACTCAAAAAATTAAATGTAGATTATAGTGGAAAAAATTTCTCTGATTACCATCAAAATGATAAAATTCAAACATATGATCCAGAATTACATTCTCATTTGCAATCCAAATTCGATTCCGATCTTTCCGAAAAAATTACTTATAATGCTGATGTAAATTCATTACTTTAATAATTATATAAATATATCTAAATCAATATAATCTATATTGATTTATGTTGTCCTATGAACCATTAGAAAATATTGTATATGACACTTTGTTTGAACCAATAGATCAAGATAGTAACACTACATCATTATATTCATATAATGAACCATTAAAAGAATTCAATTTCCAAGAACGTACAATAAATTTAGATCGTAAAATGTTTGGTAATGTGAATGATAATTATAAAAATTTACTTGAAGAACGCAAAGAAAAAATACCATATAGTGGAATGGATAATTTTGGGTTTGATGGTTTTACACAAGCGAATTATTCTCAATATGATACCAAAGATCATGAATATCGGACTATTACAAAAGATTATAACTATCACACTATCACTGGAGAATCGTATGACCCTAAAAAATTTAAGATCCGCAAATCATTAACAGGTAAAATTATGTTTCAAAATCGAAATGATGAAATTGAATACAATTTAATGAACAAAATTGAAAATGAAGAAAAACATCAATTTTTAGATGATTTAGTTCCATCAAATGATGACGAAACGGATGGTGAAAATGAACCATTGTTAAATAATTTTTCGTCGAATTGTAATGATGAAACCGAACCGTTTTTTAGTAAAATCGCACCAAATTATACAGGATATTATAAAATTTTTATGAATTTTTTTCAACATAAAAATAATAAAATAAAAATAGAATAATCTATTATTATATTAATGATTTACTTCAAGTTGTTCTACGATATATTATACAATAAAGATGCGATTCAATCAAAATTTGATAACCTAAAGATAAAGTGCACGATGGATAAAAAAAACAATATTATAATTATTAGGTTTAATAAAAAAAGTAAATTTTATAAAGAACTGATCACAGATCCAAAAACAAAATATATTTCAGAAAACATGCATGTAATTATGTGGGAATATCCATGGATAAAATGTAAAGGAATATTTGATATATCGGGTAGTATTCCTGATAAATCTAATTATAAATCGTGGTTTTATATAAAAGAAAAACCGCATACTAAAGAAACCAAATTATACATCCGTTCAGTCGATCCAAATAAATGTGAGTTTGTGGTAGATAAAATTAATACCATTCCTAATGAATATAAAGATTCTTACTTGAAAATTAAAAACATATTATTTAAAGAAATCAAAAATTTGATTTTTTATGTTAATGATGAATACTAATCGTCATTTTTCTCGTTAGTGGGCGATGACGTTTCGGAATGCATAACGGGTGTAGAACGTGATGAACCGCTTTCGCTACCCGATTTTGATTCGTGGTATCTTTCACGTGCTTGTTTTTTTTTCTTATTACGATAATTTTCATCATTTTCGTAACGATTTTTATTATATTTTTTCATAGAATTCAATCTATTTTTCCTATAATCTTCATCTTCTTTCCATTTTTTGGCTCTATTCTGTGTTTCGGTTGTATATTTTTCATACAATTCCATTAATTTGGGTAACTCAGAAACAGGAATATCCTTCAGTTGTTTATAATATTCTCGATAATTATCTTCATTTTCTTTAGCATCTGATTCCATAACAATAAAACCTTTCAATAACTAAAGTAATTTATATATATATATTTATATATAAATGATAAATAAATATTATAATGATATTAATAATTTATTTGGTAAATATCGTGATGAAATCGGAACAATATTAAATATTCATAATAAATACAAGGTTTTGTCTGGAGAAGAATTTGAAGATATAAAAGAATTACCTTTATGGCATCACATTATGATTGTCAATGAAGAAGAATTAATTGACATAAAAAATAAAATATTAGATGTTAAAAACATTAAATCATATTTGTTCAAGAGTTATGATCCATCAAGTGGTTCTGACGGACTATTATATCTATACGATTATAGAACTAAAACGTCTGTTAATGCTTATGTAAGTGATAATATTTTATTGATGAAAAAAATAAAATTATCTAAGAGAAAAATATTTGAACGTCTATTGTCGAATATTAATGATGGAAAAATCAAAATAAATTCTAATTAAGAAATATCATTAAAATGGAGAACATAATGAATAACAATATGTCTGATAAAATAAAAGAAGAAAAAAGGGAAAAAGAACGTGATGCTGAAATGACAGTATTGAATAACCTATTAATAAATTTATATAAAAAACAAAATAAATATTTACAAGAATTAAAATATGAAAAAATAATTCCTTTTAGTTTAGTTTCACCATCTATTGATTTATTAAATATTGGTTCTTATAAACTTGCTATTCTTATCACTAAAAATCAAATAGATATGGTTCGTTTTGAATTAAACAAATATTTTTTTGAACCTTTGAGTGGTGTTATAATAAACTCTTCAACAATACAATCACGTATTAAATATCTAAATAAAAACTCTCGATTAAACCCTATAATGGGTTTCAAATATTATTTATATGAAGGGTCGATATATGCATTTAGAGAAACATATTCGAAATATTTGATAGATGAGAAAGATTTTGCACAAGTTTTATATCAATTTGATTGCTTAGATAACTATAATAAACACAATATACAAATTACATGTAAAACATCCAATTATAGAAGTAGTTATACAATTCCAATTAACAAAACGTTTAGTAACAATACTACTCCTACTGTTCTAAATACCAATGATTTTTCCATAAATATCCATGATAATATACCTATCACTAAAATATCTGATTCTCTTGCAAATACTAGTAAAATTAATCGTTTTTTATTAGAAATTCCAATGATAAATAACATATATCAAAATGATTATAACATTGTTACTCTTGATGTTGGTCAAATCATTCCCACTATAATAAAATATAGAGATTCTGACATTTTGGGTTTCAATTTGAAAATTAAAAATAATACCTATTCAATTTCTAAAAAATCAGAAGACAAAATTATAAGTAAAGATTCGTTTAACCATATGTTGTTTATCTTTATGTTTATGTTTCAAAGAATTATGAAAAATAAATATACTGATGATTTTGATATTTACAGTATGCTAACATACAATTTTGATGATTATGAAAGTGACAATGATAATATTGTTAGAATTATAGGTGATTTCAATTTGTATAAATCGTATTTTAATAATATATTTTTCAAGGAATTATATTATGATAATATCTTGAAAAAATCTCAATTCAGTTCTGTCCATTATTATGGTAACATAATTAAACAATTTAATATGGAAAAAAACGTAAAAATAAATAATATCGTCAATATGAGTAAACCTTCGATTGCATCATTAATAAAAAATGTTATAAATCCTGCTAGAATAAAACAAATGCTTTTATCGGATCAAGTAATATGTAGTGATAATACTCCAAATTGGGGTTTTATCATTCAGATTAACACAGGAAATAATATATATGAACCACACGAAAATATTAATAAAAAATTATTTACTAATTTCAATAATATTAAACATACCAAAAAGGGGATGAAGATTCATGAATCTTTTCAAAGTGAAAATCCTACTTATGCTTGTGTATATTTCGATAATGCTTCTAATAAAACATATTATTATTCCCCAACAATAGAGAAACCAAAAACTTTAATTGATATGCGTCTTGCTATGATGAATTTTGATTCAAAAAATATTAATTTAATTGATAAAATGTATATTGAAAACGAAATGGCACACTTGAAATTTGACGATACTATAATCCCTTCTAATTTTAATGAATATTTGAATAATTTCAACTTAATGTCTCGTGATATAAATGATATTAAACCTGATAAATCTGGTGGTTTATTAGATACAATTTTATCAAATACAGGATTTAGATTATCAGATTTATCAGGATTATACTGTTTATATTTTTTGGTTGCTATGAGTAGCAACATGCCTGACCATGATAATAAACCAATATCGTCATCAGATAATCCATTTGCAGATTATTTTGATAAAGTGTTTCGTCATTTTGATGATGATATTTTCAAAGTAGAAAATAATAAACAAAAACAAAGGAATTCTTACATAAAACATGTGCAAAATGTGTCTAATATGATAGGTGACCTTTTGTTCATTCAAAATAATTCTACTTTTGATAAATACGATAACAAAGTTAAGAAATATAAGGAAGATAAAAAAGAATTGAATGATACATTATTGAAAAAAATATTTATGATGCAATAAAAAATATGTCTAATTAATATTATGAATGATTGTCCAAATGTCATTGGTAAATTAGCCGAAAATTACGATCTGGGAAGTAGAACGATAGGTGTCAATAACATGTACCTATGGGAGGTGTCTCTTAATGGTAATTTGAAATATTGGAAAAAAATAGGTATTAACAAAAATAAAAAAGAATCATATAAAGATAAAATTTTGGAACTTGAAAAAATAATTGAAAAAAAAAATATCATAGAAAAGAAAAATAAAGAAAGAATTGACAAATATAAAAAAAAATTAATTTATGAAAAAGCAGAAACGAGTAAATTATCTACTGATTTATCTATTCAAAAAAGAATTAATGAAGACCTTCAAATTGAAAAAAAGAAATATGAATTATCTAAACTTCTTGGAAAAGAAAAGAAAAAATTAAAAAGGATGCAAGTAATACATGCTAACAAACAAGACAATTATGATATTCATATCAATAGCCAAGACATAAAACAAATTAAAAGTAAATACATAAAACTCCCAAAACATAATAAAAACAGTAATAATATTAAATCTATTTTGAAAACAAACAACAAAAAAATTAAAACTAATAACTTATCATTTCTAGATAAAGTAAAAGTTCAAGAATTTGATAAATCGTTTAATATTAAAGATCTTTATAATAATGAACTATATCTAACACAACTTAATAATTAATTTTTTTTTACATATTTTCGATAATATTATAGCATATATTATCTAAATCGTTATTATTATATGAATGAAGATAAAAAACATAAATTCAAGTTAAATAAATATATAAATCAAAAAAAATATTTGGAAAGTTATTATCTCGAACAAGACAACCTTAGGGATGAGTATCAACTCTCATTCAATAATGATTTTAAACATGAACTTGAAGTTATCCGAAAACGAACTACTAACGAAATTATCGATCGAAAGGAAGAATTAGCAAAGAAAATGGAAGAAGATGAAAATGATGTGTATTATGAAGAATATATCCATGGAAATAATGATAGTGAAATGTTATCTGATGAAGTATATGATGAAATATCTGATGAAAAACCAAATACCAATCTATTTTCAATATTATTAAAAAAGATATATAGGAAATTAGCAAAAATAACTCATCCCGATAAACATAACTATATTGAAGATCGAATGTTGTTCAATAAAATCAAAAATTTATATGCTAACGGAGATTTACTGGAGTTGTTAATTATAGCATGTGAGTTTAAAATTGATATTCTTGCACAAATAGACAAAGCAATTATTAGTATAAATAATAATAATATATTCAAAGAACAGAACGATATTCTTAACGCCCTATACGAACATTTTGATGTAAATATGACAACCAAAAATAATCAAATAGAAGAAATGAAAAATACAGTAGCGTGGGCGTGGGGCAATGCAGATAATGAACATAAAAAAATGAATGTTAGAAATCATTTATATAAAATGTGGAATTTCAATAATGAAGAAATAGAAATTTTAAATAATATGAAAAATAATAGAAAGAATAATTAGTAATGACACCAGACATTTCAATTTACAAAAAAAAAATAGTTAATAAATTAACTAATAGTAACAACAAATTTAAACTATCATTTAGTGCAATATTTAATGGAATTTATGGAGATAGAGTGATAGATGAATTATTAAACCCTTTGATATTGGAACAAAACATAAATATCGATATACTAAATTATTATGATGTTTTCGAGATGTTAAGCACCAAAAAAAATAAAATAAAATTTTTGGATACTATCATAGATTTATTTGAATATATACCTCCGATTTCCAAAAAAATAACATTTTATGTTAAGGTTGATGACTGCCACAATATAAAATCGAAAGTATCCAAATATCACAGTAAATTATTTATGGATTTAAAACATAATTTTGATGAAAATTATGATAATATACATTCATTAAATGAATATTTAAATAGTTTATTGTCCGAACGTAATTATTCAAAAGTAGATCATACTGATAGATATGAAAATTTAAAAAAAAAAAACTTTTGTTTGCTTTCTTTACAAATGCCAAAAAATTCAAAATTATTACCTTTGGTAAATACCGATATAAAATTCGTTCTACCACCTTTATACAAATGGAAATTTATTGAAACTCAAAAATTATATTCTATCGCAGATAATTTAGATTTAATTGAATCCATTCATATTCTTAAAAATTTTCCAAATATAAATATTCATTATTATTCGTTAATATATTAAATTATGTTTATCATATGATTTATATAAAAAATGGATGAACACAATAATTTAAACATTACTCCTAGCAGTAATGATATGATGAAATTATCTAATCCTAATAGTAATATCATGTCAGTTCCTATTATTTTAAACACATTAACAACAATTCCACAAAATGAAATGTTTGGGAATAATTTGAATAGTAATGACATCCATCAATTACAACAAGAAATGCAACAATTAAAACAACAAGTTAATCAAAAATTACCATCATATGATCCTAATGTGGCAATGTCTCCACCTACTGAACCAAAACAACTTAATTTAGTAACTTTAAAAAACAAAGATATTAATGGACTCATAACCAACATGATAAGGAGTAATAGTAATTCTTTGGATAAAAATGACATACAAGTCATGAAAGAACTTTATAATCAATATAGGGACATAGTATTGACTGGTTTTTCTGGAAAGTCTGTTAATGAACTCAATAGTTCATTTTGGTTGAATATACTGGTCACCATAATGGTAACTGTTGAAAAAATAAAATCAAGTGGTATAAAAAAAAAAGATATGGTCATTGAAACGGTTTGTTTAATCATAAAAAATGATTTACCCATTGGTTTAAATGAAAAAAATATGGTTGTTGAAAAATTCAAACAAATCGCACCTGAATTAATCGATCCTGTTATCTTTGCAAGTACCCATATAAATATATCTCCAAAAGAAACAAAAAAATGGTTTTCTAAAATATTTTCGTGTTGTCACTAAGGGGACTAGCCCCCTTTAAAACAAGGGGGACTAGCCCCCTTTGAAACAAGGGGGACTAGCCCCCTTTGAAACCCCCTTATTTTTTCGACTCCGTCGAAAAAACGTGCATACCACTACGTGGTATGTAGTGTTTTTTTAATATTTTTTGACAAAGTCAAAAAATGGCTTCGCAACGAGGATGTGTGATAAAGTTATGATTACAATTAAATATATATGCATCGGTTTTAGTGATGTTTCGTAACATATTTATTGAATCCATATATAAAGTTATGATTATAATTAAATATATACGCATCGATTTTTTTGGTGGAATTTGTATTCAAATAAAATAGATTTTTTTGTTGGAATTTGTATTCAAATAAAATAGATTTTTTTGTTGGAATTTGTATTCAAATAAAATAGATTTTTTTGTTGGAATTTGTATTCAAATAAAATAGATTTTTTTGTTGCTTTGTCACAAAAATGATGGAAGAATTTTCAATTGTTTATAACACTTTCTAAAAATTTATTCCATTCATCAACTGATTCCTGAGTTTCAAATATTTTATGTTTATTATTTAATATCATTTTTTCTAGTTTATTTCGTTCATTTTTGTTGTTAGCGTAATAAGTTGCTTTTTCGATAAATTCCTTGTTTGTGTTTGTGATAACATTGGTTATCCCCATTTTTTGGTAAAGTCCATGGGTGAAACGTCCATTTATAAAATTACTTGGGCGAGTTATTACTATTTTGCCTAAACTAAACGATTCAAAACTAACATTACATCCTCCAAATGGGTAACTATCAATAATAACATCTGAACATGCTAATAGTTTCAAAAAATCCAATAAAACTTTTCTGTATGGAACGAAATATACTTGATTAATTAATTTTCCTAATTTTTTATTTAATCGTTGATAAAATAAATTTTGAATTTTAGGTTTATTACCTTCGATAAACACAATAAACCCATTTTCGTCATTTCTCAAAATTCCTTCAATTATTTCATCATATTCTTCATGAATTTTAAATAAAGTAAATGGTGCTAAATACATGTTTAGATTTAATGGAAGGTTTAATTTCGTTCGAATGTTTATAATATCAAATTTAGGTATTGCAATATAACTGTTGATATCGAAATAATACGTCCCTAAACTATCCATTTTGATTAATTTTTCGCTATAATTATTATCGCTTTTTTCTGTTTCAAAATATTTGCTAGAAACAAAATAATCTATGTTGGGTAATCCTGACGTGTCACTATGTCCCCATGTCGATATTTGAACTGGTGCTAACCGTCCTAATGCAATACAATATGTTTTTATGTCCATACCTAAATCGGCAAATACTAATATATCTAATTTGCAATCTGCTATTATTTTTTGTGCTTGAGATAAATCATTGTTGAATAATCTAAAATTATCAACTGAATCATGGATATATTTACTCATAAAGTCGAATGGCTGTTTGTTGGAAAACACATATATTTCAAATTTATCTCTATCTATTTTGCTTATTATACCTCTCCTATCCTTACCTACACTATGATTATAAAAATTTGAACTAATAAATCCAACTTTTATTTTGTTAAACTCTCTTTTAACCCCAATATGTTTTGAGATAGTATGATATTTATTAAATATTTTTTTGTAAAATTTTCCTATTAAAATATTTAATATTACATTATTTTCATTTTGATATGATAATTGAAGTCCTACTTTAATTTTTTCGAGTAATGTGGTGGTAATATTATTTTTGATAATATTAGAATTATTGTTATCCAGTAACTTTGATAAATTATTAAATAATGATAAACGAGATTCGTTTATTAGTGCTTCATTATCGTAATATTCGGGCAACAATAGTTCAATTACTATGTATAACGAACGATAATTTCCGTATGTTTCCAATAAATCATTTAAAATGTGTTTTACTGCATTTATATCTTTAACTAATAATATGTTTTCTCCCGTTAAATTTATGTTATTTTCCATGGTTATTTTGAAAATAAGAGAGTTGTAACTGTATAATAGATATTTGTCATAATCTCCATTACCATAATATAATGTCGCTAAATCGCCGAGAAGTCTAGGTATATTATTTTTATCACTGACAGGAATACATAGCAAAGATTTTTTTAAATATTTTTTCGCTTTGTAATAGTCACGAACACTAATATAATAATCGGATATTCCACAATAAGCATGATAATTATTTTCTTTTTCAATAATTGATTTATACAATCTCATTGCTTCTTTATGTTTATTGTTTTTTCTAAGCAAACTTGCATAATTAACTTGGTAACTGACTTTTTCACTATCTAAACTAATTATGATTTTTGATACACGAATACATTCATCATTTTTGTTTTGGGATTCCAATGCATATAAATATAAATTTAGCAATTTTGCTAAATTTACTTTGTCTTGTGTATCTAAATTTTGATAATTATTTTCGTTTGATAAAACATAACAACCAAATTTAATTATTTCTTGTGTATCATGATTCAAAACTTTTTTCTCAATATCGTCATATTTATTTATTAGATCATTTATGAATACCTTCAACATTAGATAAACATATATATAAGTAATGCTTTAAGAGATAATGAAAAAAATAAAATCTAAAAATTTTATTTTTAACAAATTATTTGAATATCGTCTTTAATCCATTCGCAATACTAGGTGGACAATGCGTACTACTCCAAATGTTGGTACAGTAATCCGTGCAAGTATCACCTTTCATGTAATTTAAACAGCCAAACACCTCATCTCCAGTACGACAAAGTTTTTCACCTATTCTAATTCCTCCTGATTCTCCTCTATATATTGGTCCAAATATACTTTTTTTATTCATCATATTACTATCCATTTTTAATACTTATTGTTTTACTTTCGGTTCTTTTGTTCTTCAATTTTTTTTTCATCCAACCGTTATATTTTTAACATCGTTTTCTATTTGTTTAACCATTTTTTCTTGTTCTTCATTGATTTTTTGTGTTTGAAGATTTAGTGTATTTTTCAATGTGTTTTCTCTATCGAGTTCTGATATTTCACGATCAGTATGTGGTGGATTCAATAGTGCATCATAATATAAACGTCTACATCCCTCTTTCATAACAAATAATAATTTTTGTGTGTCTTCTTGCATTTTTTCTAGGTCTTCAGGTTTAATCATATATTCCTTTTGTTTCAATTGATCCAATATGGTTTTAACTTTTTTAAGATTATCCATAAAATGTTGGTTTAATTCTTCCATTTTATTAAAAAAAGGTTTATTATGTATGGATTGATCATTAATACCAAATGATATATTATAATTTTCTAACCATGATTCTGCACCACCCATTTTTTTACATTCTTCTTCATCAAATATATCAGGGTTTGATAGGCATATTGGACCCGAAACCAACGCTTTAACTCTATCGGAACATTCGTCCAAACTTGTTAGGATAGTAGATATAAGATTAACCCGTTTCATATAATGATCCACTATTGTATCACATAACTTTTCTTTCATTCCAGGATCACTAGCAACCATTCCCAACGTATATGTAGAATCAACACCTTCAGCAATACCTTCCAAACGTTGTTCTGAAAAATAACCCAATTTTTGTTTCGATACCATTGCTACTCTATTACAAAAATCGGGTCTTAAAAAATCACTATGATATTGTTCCGCTAATCCAATTGAAAGTTCAGATATACTTTTTAAATCTTCTTCTATTTCTTTGGTATGACGTTCAGAAATACTGTTGGAATAAACGGAAGTTCCTATGTCAGTAGATCCTGATGTACTTGAATTGTTTCCCATTTAATATATATAATACATATATAAATTTCGATTTACTAACACGATAATTCGTCTAGTATCAAATCCATAGAAGATTTTAATGGTTGGCTAAAATAAAGTGGGTTAATTGATTGCAAACAATTTATAACATTAAATTTATTAAGTTTTGCATATTTAATAAAATAACAAGCAACCACAAATCCTGAAAAATAAAAACCCGAATCACAATAAACAAATATTTTTCTGTTTTTTTGTAATTGTGTGTCTATGATAGCAATCACATCAATTATTTCTTTGTAATTTAATAAATTAAGTTTATGATAATCACGATTATTTATTTCGGGATTTACTTTATTCAAATTATTATTTTTAAAAGATGAATCAATAACAACATTAACATATGATAAGTGTTCTAATAAATCATCTCTATTTCCCACATATAAATTAGGAATAATATTGGTAAATGTCATATATTGTCCATTTATTGATTTAAAACTAGGTATATTTGATTGTGATGAATAATCAACGTTATTTAGACTATTATAACTATATTTATCATTCATTATTAATTTTAATAGAACTAATAATAAAAATATTAACGCAAATTTATTTTTGCACGGATTCAACCCAATGGGTAGTTCTACCATCCAAACTAGTAAAACGTTTAACTAAATTTCCATTTGGATCTTTTTTTTGTCCATATACTTTGAAACTATTGTTATATGTTCCATCCCCTGATTCAGTATAATTCTTAACTCCTTTTTGTGCATAAGATTCTTTTATTACATTTTTTATTTCATCGTATAAACTTTGTAATTCTCCAACCGTTAAATTTTCAATACTCCTATGTGGGCTAATTTCTGAACGATACAATGATTCAGATTTAATATAATTACCTATACCCGAAATGATTTTTTGATTCATCAAAACTTTAGTAATATTTTGTTTTTTCTTTTTCATAATAACATTTTTAAATATTTCGAAAGTCGTAGATTCTTCAAACATATCATTTCCTAGTTCTTTTAATTTTTTATCTAATTCTATTTTTTTATCAACAAATTTTAATGTCCCAAAATTTCTCATATCATTGAAAAATACACTCATTTTCCCAAATTTAAATTCAACATTGTTATGTTTAATGTCCGATTTTGTCGTCCAATATCCTGACAATCCTAATGTATTAAACAAATATGAACCATTACTAAATACAAAATAAATGAATTTACCTTTACATTTAACATCTTTAACTGTAATAGGAAATTTATCAGGACAACCCTGAATATTTTTTTTTATATATTTTCCACCTAAAATATTTATCTCTGTTAATTCTTTATGTTGGATAACGCTACGCAAATCATTGGTTATTATTCTCACTTCCACACCTTCAGGCATATTAATTATGTATTATAATAAATATAATTTAATATTCAATTTTTATATTAAGTTTTGTTTATATATTTAATATATTTCAATGCCTATCAAATTTGTCAGTCTAAATGAAAAATTTAATGAAAAAATCGCAAAATATGGATTTGAAAGTTACACTATGAATATAACGAAATATGTTCCAAAGGAAGGTATAAGAACATATTATGTATCACCTGCCAATAGTTTATGTTTTATGGATGGTGGATTTGATTATGCATTAAGCAGAAATGTTTTTCCTAATATCGAACATGAAGTTAAACAAAAAGTTAGAGAACTAAATATTCGTAATATTTTGCAAAGATATTATTTACCAATTGGAAGTTCCATTATTATTGATAAAAATAATTTATCGTTAATCGTCGCACCAACAATGTTATTACCACAAGATGTTTCACAAACGGAAAATGCTTATTACGCAACTATGGCTATATTACATAATATACTAGTTAATCGAAATGAAAATATTGACAATATTGATCTAATATTTACTTCATTGTGTTGTGGCTACGGAAAAATGTCTGAAGATGAATCCATTAGACAAATATTAGGAGGGATTAAAAATTATCGGACATATTCTCCGAAAATACATGATACAAACACAATAATAAATGAACCAAATTTACATGTTCAACCTAAATATTATCAAAATACCGAATGGTTTTCGATAAAATCATTTCAAATAAAACAAATTTCATGATGATTTTTCACAATTACACTTACATACATCACCTTTAGCACCAGTGTCCCCTTTACCACCTTTATCACCTTTTGCACCAGCATCTCCTTTACCACCTTTATCGCCTTTTGCACCTGCATCTCCTTTATCGCCTTTTGCACCTGCATCTCCTTTTGCACCTGCATCGCCTTTTGCACCTGCATCTCCTTTCTCTCCTTTTGCACCTTGAGAAACGCTCATATCAGAAAATTTTTGTTCCAATTTAGAGAGTTGTTGACTAAGTGTTTTAATATCCTTACGTAATTCTATAATATCCATGATGTTAATATATAATAACATTATTTTATGTTCATTTGGACGTTTATTATATAACTTATTACAATTATGATTAAATTAAATATTAGTAACCAAATCCAAAATTCACTGGTATATATTGGATTTCTAAAATAGATGAACATAACAAAATCTAATAATATTAATGATATTAATCCAGTTAGCAACAATATTCGTTTATTTGGACAATCTTTAATATACATTTTTTCTAATATGTCACACAACATATCATATGGTAAAAAACTCCATAATATAGTGTTCGCTAGTAAAGTCACAGATAATATTATAATACCTGATTTCATCAACATCGAATTAGATGGATTTCCAAACTCACTAAACTTAAAAATACCTGATGGTGTTCCAACAGGAACATGTCGTGATTGAAATCCATACGAACCTTGTTGTGATTGATTTCCATACGAACTTCCACTCAAACTTTGTAGTGATTGATTTCCGTTTAAATTAGATGGGTCATTCATAATAATATATTATCATATTATTATTTATTTTTTATTTTTTATTTATCTAAAAGTCCTCATCTACACTATATGAGTTTTCTTCTTTAGTTTTACCAACATTTGCTAAACTATAACTGCTAACTCTACTTTCGAAGAAATTCGTTTTTTGTGGAACACTGATAAGATCCATCCAATCAAATGGATTTGGTGTGTCGTAAATCTTAGGATACCCAAATTGTGCAACTAGTCTGTCTGCTACGAATTCGATATATTGACTCATCATTCTAGAATTCATTCCGATCAAATCACAAGGTAACGATTCCAAAATAAATTCCTTTTCGATTGATACAGCATCACTAATAATTTCATGAACTGTTTCAGTTTCTAATTTGTTTTCAAGATATTTATTCAATAAAACAGGGAAATCAGTATGTAATCCTTCGTCTCTGCTAATCAATTCATTACTGAAAGTCAAACCAGGCATTAATCCCCTTTTTTTCAACCAAAAAATCGAGCAAAAACTACCTGAAAAAAATATTCCTTCAACCGCTGCAACAGCCACCATTCTTTCGGCAAATCTATTATTAGAATTAATCCATTTCATTGTCCATTCCGCTTTACGTTTCACACTAGGAACGGTGTAAATAGCACGAAACATTCTATCTTTTTCTTCTTCATTGTTGATATAAGTATCCAACAAAAGAGAATACATTTCTGAATGGACGTTTTCAATAGCAATTTGAAATCCATAAAACGCTCTTGCCTCTGGAATTTGAACCTCATCCATAAAATTTTGAATTAAATTCTCATTTACAATACCGTCACTTCCCGCAAAAAACGCTAATACGTTTTTAATGAAATAACGTTCATTATCAGTTAATTTTTCCCAATCAACCATATCATCAGATAAATCAATTTCCTCGGCTGTCCAAAAACTGGATACTGCCTTTTTATACATATCCCATATAGGTTGGAATTGGATTGGAAACATCACAAATCTTTGTGGATTCTCTTTCAGTAAAATTTCATCTTTGTCTAAATCGTGCATTTGTCTAGGCATATTATTTTGTTCTTGATATATATTAAATAGATATATTTATATTATAATCAATTTTTTTATAAAAAACATATATACTGGTCATTCAAAAATTAGAATATTTTATAAAATACATAAAAATACTACATTTTTATTGTTACCATCCCATCAATTTATTGATACTATATGATTAACCTAATGTTTATAATAAATATAATAAATATTTAATATATATATTATATGATGCTTCGACGAATAAATAAAGATATTAAATCATTGATGATCAATGGTTTTGATGTCGAAACTATTGGTAATGACATTAAAACAATTTATACCCATATAGATGGTCCCAAAGGAACAATATATGAAACGGGTAAATGGAAAATAAAAATAGAATTTGTTGAAAATTATCCTTTTACGTCTCCATCCATATCATTTTCTACCCCCATATTCCATCCCAACGTAGAATTTGTTACTGGTGCGATATGTCTCGATGTATTAAATACTAATTGGACACCATCATACGAAATATTCAATGTTGTTTCCTTATTAATACCTCAATTATTGAGTTATCCAAATCCTGACGATCCGTTTAACTTAACTGCTGCGAATTTACTAAAATTTAATAAACCTTTATTTGATTCAAAAGTTTTAGTAAATATAAAAACATATTGTCACGAATAATATATATTAATGGACAATATATTATTTAATTTAAATATAATTGCAAATTTGAAACCTAACCAAAAAATAAATACTTCTCATACTAATTCGTTACATATAGAAATAGATTCACCAATACAAGGATTTGTGAGATGTTTGAAAAGGGATGGTAGAATGGAAATGCTTGACAGAATAACGAATGTAATCAACGAATCTAAAAATATTATTGATTATCATATAAATATCAAACACAATGTTAATAATAAACACAGTAATGATGAATTGTGTAATTTATCGAATGGATTATTTAAATCACTTGATGGAATTGTTAATTTGAAAATCACATATAGACGTGATACAGTTGTCGTTTCTAGATTGGAGGTGATTCACGAATGTATTAAAAGATTATTATTAAAAATAAATAGTAATTTAGAACGTAATAACCAATAAAAAAATTTCTATTTTATACTATTATTATGATAGAAGTAACCGAAAATTTCAAGGTAAATGATAATCGAAATACAAATAGTTATAAAAATTATTCATTTACGGGATTTAATAAAAATGGATTATTGAATAATTATAATAATTTCATAATGTCAAATAATTTACCTAAAACCATATACATGGGTTTAGAGTTGCTGTTTTCTAACCAATTAGACAGTATGATAAACAAAATAATAAAAATATATGCGATTGACATAAATATCAAAAATCCAAAATTAATAATATTATTAAATCATAGAATAAAAGATATTGAAAAAATCAAAATAGATAATAAAAAAAGCGATATTGAATTACGTAATAATTCTGTCATTAGAAACATAATTGTTGAATTATCATCTCTTGTTGCAAATTCGCCAAAAAATACATTTGAAATTCCTAAAATAATCGATACACATTTTAATTTTAATAATATAAAAGATAAAATCATGGGAACTGATAAAGTAATTATTAAAAAAATATTTAAAAACGATGATCCACGAAAATTAATGTTACCAATTAATGAATTAATAAATCATATCAACATAAGTATCAATCATTACAAAAAAAATAAAGATGTTTTCAAAAATATGACTGTTTCTAATACTTGTCATGCCGAACCGTTTTTTTGGTGTGCATGGATATTAGAATATGATAAACGCACTAAAAATGTTAGTTGCGAACAACGGCGTTCCGAATTTTATGATGATAAACATAGTAGTGACGTAATATGGTTATTATGGGAAATTATAAATCATTTTGCAATTTCTAGTAACGACAAAATAATTTACAGAATAATTAGAAACAATTATCAATTGTTTTGTCATAAATATAATAAGAATACTAAAAACGAAAGAAAAGGTTTGTTATTTAATTGTATTTTAGTTATTATCACACCTAATATTGATTTCAGTGCGAGTATATTCAATGATAGATCCGAAATATTACGGGGATGCCTGAATACTAATTTGGTATCAAAAAAAATAATGATAGATGGAAAATTATTTTTTGAATCAAAAAAAAATGAACTTACTGGTTGGAGTAAGCCTAACGAAAGTAGTGTAGGCTTCAAAAAAATAGATTTAGCCAAAATTAATTATTCTGAATTAAATCAAATAGAGCATGATTTAAATAATCCAAAAAATCATATCATAGATTTCAATAAACCTAAAAAAACAGAAGTTGAAAAACTTACACACAATAAAACGCATGTTGATAACAGATTAATACCACAAAAAATAGAAAAATATAGTCATATAAATGAGGTAAATGGAAAATACGATGCTATCAATAAATTATATGTTCAACCAAATATGGATATAAATATACCAATGGTAGGTAGTCCACATATCAATATTGAACGAGATGCATTAAATTATCGTCCAAATAAGGTTGTAGTTCCACCATCCGATGATGATGATGTTGAAAAACATATTGTTATCAACGGGTCAGTTTCCAATTCAACAAAAAACAAAGATTTCAAAAAATCAATTGCGAATGCTAGAGTTCCTTCTACTAATAATTCTATGAATATTAACATAAGTAATCAAAATGAAACTTCAACAGCACTTGATTGTAGTGATTTATTGAGTGATTTAAAAGTAGATAAAAGTGAGCGTGTTTATAAAGAAACACCAATCACTAATGATGTAAGCCATACTAAAAAAAATAATATTTTTGATAACTTATTCATAAAACAACGTGATATAAACTCCAAAACTTCGTGTCTTGGAAAAACGGATGATTACATTCATGATGAGAAAGAAACTTCGTTTAGTAATTCCACACATAAATTGATATTTTTGTATAATGATATTTATTATCCATTAATTGCTAAAAAATACACATCCATTAATAAAACATTTATACCTGCAATAATAAATGAATTAAAAGATTTATTTGGTATTTATAAACTTAGTTTAACACGATTTAATTTAAGAGAAAAAACCAAGAAATATTATTATTTAGGTTATCTTAGAAAATATCCCGATAAATTCATTAAAATGAGCGATGATATTATATCAGGTGATACTGATTTAACAAACGAACTATTTAAAATAATAGCATTTAGATGGATTATGGGAACTAACGAAAGTTCCTTTAAAACAATTATATTAGAAAACATAATGGAAGATGACGGAGAAGATTTGGGGTTTGATTTGTATAAATTTAATAATAAATTTAATAAATATAAATTATTTAGTTATGAAGAAAATAGTGTTGGGGGAGATAATAAAATTAATTTTAATGTCAAATTTATGAAATTTTTGAAATCTAAAAAGAATACATTAGATAAAATATTTAATTCATGGAATAATAATGATGATATTAACAAATCAAACATTCGCAAAATATTTGTAAATAACCTACCATCCGATATGGATTACGATGTTGAACTAAAAGTAATGTATATCTCATATAAATTAAAAAATTTCAGTACTATTTATAATTTGTTTGTTTAGAAATAATATGTTCTGATATAATATAAGGTATTATGTCAAATAAAAACGATGACACAAACAAAGATAATGATACAAACAAAAATAATGATTTAAACAAGAACAGTGATTCAAATATATCTTCCAAATTAAATTCCATTAAAGATATTGTAGAATCTAATAATTCAGGTATTTCGTGGATTAATATTGTTATATCAGTAGGAATAATTTTATTGTTATCTGGAACTGGCTTATGCGTTCATAAAATAATATTGAGTTTCAAATCACCATCAACACCATCAACTCCTACAACACCTGTTAAAAAACAATATAAAACACAAAAACAACGTGATTTATCTCCAGAATCATATTTGAAAAATGTTTTGAATAATGAAATATCTAATTCAAGCGAACAAATAAACAATAAATTTGGAAATTTTGATAAACAATATATTAAAATTTTACAAGAAAATCCTAATAATAAAATAGATCTATCCAGTATGCTTAGTTTGCGAGAACAAAATTATCGGAGACAAGTATTTTTAGAAGTTTTATTATTTAATTTAGTTCAAAAACATAAAGAATTATTAAAAGAAGTTGAAGGTTATAAATCAAATGAATCCGAAAATGCAGATAAATTAAAACAAGTTTTGTATGTTAATCAATTATTACAAAATAAAATGAACAAAATATTAGATGAAACTAAAAATGTTAAAAACGAAAAACAAGTAATTAACAAAATGGGTAAAACATTTAAATATATGAAAGTGGGTCCAAAAATGTATCAAGAACTTAAAAGGCTAAATATAGATAAAAATTTACCTAAAAAAGTGAGAGATAACATAAGCAAAGGTTTGGTTCATGTTGTAAAAATTTAATCTGAATCTGAATCATTATTGTTAAAATATCCCACTAAATGTGTTGTTTCGACGGGTGGTTTTTCGATAATGAAATATAAGAGTTCAATATTAACTCCATATTTTAATTTATTTGCATATATATTATTTATTTTTACCACTGGACATCCTTTTGTCCCTGCAGTAAAATAATCTTCTGTTTTGTATTCATTTTTATCCTTATCAATTATCTTTGAAAATTCAGTTATAAGAACCCGAATACCTGTAAATTGTTCGTTTATGATTGATGTATTTTTCTGTCTAGCGTAATTTAATACACCTGAAAATTTTGAATTATAAATATCGGTTATGTCAGGTGTATTAGTAAATAATCCATATTCATTTTCTTTAATCATTTGTAAAAATGATTTATCCAAATTACCTAATGTTTTCTTACATTTACTATGTTTATCATTATTACTATCGAAATTCATAGTCCCAATTTTAGTAATATGTTTAAACGTTTCACCATTTTTATCTACAATATCCTTTTCTATGACATTGTATCCATAAGGAATTTTCATGTTATTTGGTAATTTAATAATCAAAGCGTCATCATCACAACCATAATTTAATATCAACTTTTTATATTTTCCGTTTTTATTTACTTTCTGATGACTAACAAGTCCAATATTTAATTTATTGTATTGTATAACTGACATTATTTATTATAATATCAATATAACTTAATATTGTTATTCAATTTTATTTGTGAATATATAATAAAGTCATGCCTTATCCAAAAAAGCAAATAATATTCGGTGGATGTGGTGGTATGTACAATTATCTACTAGGAGTAGCGTCTGTTTTGCAACACAAAATGGATTTACGAGATTGTGTATTTTGTGGTGTTTCGGCGGGATGTTTTCCCGCAATGCTTCTCGCACTAGGAGAACCTATAGACACTATCAATGAAAAATGGAATATTCCATTTTTGCGAGAAGTAAATAATCATACTTTTGGTGCATTTGGTGTTTGGAATAGCATTGTGAGAAAATATACTATGGAACACCTTCCACAAGATGCATATAAACAATTATCTGGAAAATTATACATATCAATTACAAGATTACATCCATATATGAAACTTAAAAACGAAATAATTTCTCATTACGATAGTAATAAGATGCTTGTTAATGCACTTATTGCATCGTCGTTTGTTCCGTTTTTTGACACAAAATTAACACATAATTATAATGGTGGTTGTTATCTAGATGGTAGTTTAACAAATGGAAATCCCATTCCTTTTCCAAATGTTCCTACGATGAAATTTACTATCGATAAATGGCGGCCTATTAAACTAAGTTGGTTATGGTGTTGGTCAGACGAAAATTGGACAAGACAATTGTATAAATTAGGAAAACACGATGCAAATAATCATCATAAAAAAAATTGAAGGAGTTTTTTGATAAATATTAAATACTCCTAATAAGTAAATTAAATGAATACCAAATCATACCTAAAAAATACTTTCAAAACAGCACATGTATATAGTAGAGTTTCATCTGAGAAAAAAGATTCCGAAGGATTATCTCTTGATTCTCAGGAAAATGAAATATTGTCATATTTAAGGGATAACAAATATCCTATGTCCAAGATATTTAGTTATCAAGATGTTGGAAGTGCATATACTAAACATCATTCGAAACTTCGTGATTTATCTGAATGTTTAACTAATGTATCCGTTAATAATGATCGTAAAATGTTCATTGTTTATGATATTTCAAGACTAAGTAGAAATCTTAAAAATGCATTGGAATTATTTGAAATATTTGAAAAACATAATGTCTCTGTTTATTCGTTACACGAGCAACTATGGTATAATAACTCTGATTTCAAATGTCATAAATTTTCGTTTGTCGATAAAGTTACGGCGGCGGAAAAATTTTCATTCGATTTGTCTAATAAAATTAAACGTTCTGTTAGAATGAGACGCAGACGTGGTGATGAATTTGGACAACCACCTATTGGTAAAGAAAGTTATTATACTGATGGTGGTGTTAGGAAGTTCAGAGACAATAAAAAAGAGAAAGATTTCGTTACTAGTCTTGTTCAGTATATTGATAAAAACACAAATGATAAGATTGAAAATAAAAAATTTATGTTTCGTAATAAACTAGTAACCCAAAATAAATCATATTCAATTTATACTCAATATTACAAAAATATGAAAATGAATGATATGAAAAAAGAATTAGAAAAAATTTAAAAATATAATATAAAGATTTCATTTTATATTATAATTAAGATAAGTATGTCGTTTAAAAAATCAATGTCGTTAATTATGTTACTAGCATTAGTATCAACCATTAAAGCCGTTCCTTATAAGGATTTCCATACACACTACGGTGGTGAAATGGGATTGTTTTCCCAATTCCTTAGTTTCGTTAAAGCATATGATAAGGAATATCATGAAACCGAGTTTTACCACAGATATGAAATATTCAAGGATAATTTAATGTTCATTTTTGAGCATAATAAGAAAGGATTGAATTATACTGTAGGTGTAAATAAATTTGCCGATTTAACATTGGATGAATTCCGTGATAATTATGGAAAACTTAGCGTATCATCTAGGCTAATGGGAAACAAACATTTTTTGGGTTCTCATTTGCATATTGGCGTAAATCCAGATAATGTCGATTGGAGAACTAAAGGTGCAGTTACGCCTGTTAAGGATCAAGGACAATGTGGTAGTTGTTGGGCGTTTAGCACAACTGGTGCGATGGAAGGAGCGAATTTTTTGAGAAATAATAAATTAGTAAGTCTTAGCGAACAACAGTTCGTAGATTGCGATCATAATGGAGATATGGGTTGTGAAGGTGGATTACCATCACAAGCCATTCAATATGCGGTTTCTAATGGTGGTGTAGAAACAGAATCTAATTATCCATATACCGCACAAGACGGTTCATGTGACTTTGTTAAGAGTGATGTGGCGGCTAAATTCGAAGGTTTTAAGGCGGTTCAACCTAATAATAATGATGCTATGATGAATGCAGTCGCACAACAACCTATTTCAATTGCCATTAATGCTATGCAACAGAGTTTCCAATTTTATACATCGGGTATTTATGATGATCCTCAATGTCCATCAGGTATGGGAGATTTGGATCATGCAGTTTTGACGGTTGGATATGGTAAGGATTATTGGATTGTTAAAAACTCGTGGGCTACCGTTTGGGGCGATGAAGGTTATATTAAAATGGCTAAAGGAGATAATGTTAATACTTGTGGAATGTTGAATGTTCCTGTGTATCCAGTTTCTCAATAAAAAAAAATTGAAGGTAAAAAGTTCTGAGTTTTAAGATGTATATTAAGTTTGTATATAATACATATACAAGCCCGGGAAAAAAGTTGGAGATGACACTTCCATGAGATATATATCACGAATATGTTCATGTGCAAGTGGTGGTTGGTCATGAGTTCAAACTCGCGATAAATGAAACATACCAACACTTTTTAACCCAGACAAAGTAATATAAAACTGCAAATACTGTTTTTTATGAAATGTTCTAAACTTATTTTTTTTTTGCTAATTTTTTTTTATAATTTAATTATAATAATGTTTGGACAATATGTTAAACCACAACCTATTGTTAAAAAGTATAAATTGTATTTTATAGGTATGAATAAACTTACCCGAAAAATAGATATATTAAATCCTACCTTTACCCATGATGATAATAGTAAAAATAAAATTATTAGTTATTTAAATAAAGTATTACATTCATTTAGTCCAATAAATGAAAATAATATTAAAAAATTTACTTATTTTTTTTTATTTGTTGAAAAATCACTAAATGTTAGTAATCATGATGAACTAATTAAATATTTGAAATCGCCTACCGATAAAATTGTATATATGGTTAATTATTTTTCAGTTCATCAACAGATTTTCGTAAAAATATATAGTAATATGACTGAAGAAATTTATAACCAATTTATCGATCCATCACATTTTGATAATGATAATTATCATATGACAGACACAACACAAATACCTAATAAAATTGATGATTTTATCAATATTTTATTATAATATACTAATATAATGTCTTGTTCGCATTCTTCTAATTATGCTTTAATTAAAAAATTGTTGAATAAATCAGATAAATATATTAATGGTGTTCATAAAAATAAATCGTGGTGTGTAGTTGGTATTTCGTCACGCATTGTGTTACAAATTGATAAAATACAAAATTTGAAAGAATTTATTAATGATAACAAAAATAAATTAAACAAACAAAAACATCCTATTAATAAAAATGATGAAATTTACCTAGGAATATTAATGAAAAAAGATTTGAATAAATATCATTTAGAAATAAATAATAAATTTGATTTATTATTGAAATTATTTGATAATGATCTTAAAAATAAATATGTCAGATTATCTTCTAATAAAAACGATAATTTTTCTAATATAATTAAACCACAAAACAATAATCGTATAAATCCAGATGGTCATTGGTTTGGTTATGGTTCGGAATGGGTTCAATATTTAGTAAATGATATATCCAAAAACAATTATATGTGTCACGATTATGTGTATGTTGTTGATATTAAAGCACACAAAAGATTAAAAATTATGAAAACCCCTGAACAAGTTAAAAAATTTACTAAAAAATATATTAATAAAAAAACAACCAATGTAAATAAAATAATTGATTATGATAAAGTAAAACAAGATTATGATGGATTAATAATTCATTTTCCTGATAATATGTTTAATGAACATGTTCAAATTTATGATAAAAATTGTATAAAAGAAAAAGATAGTGATGAATGTAAGGAATTAAATTCTTGGATATTTAGTTGGGATGCTTCTAGTGGGGTCATTTGGGATAATACTAATCTTAAAATTCCATTAAAATTATATGCATATTGGGATGATAAAAAAAAAGTTTATGTTAGACTTTAAGGTATAAATTTGTATATAACATATAGATGTCATATACAATCAATATAATCCATAGTTCTTTAAATATTACTGAAAATTATGATGTATCGTCGAGCGATTTAACTATTGATAAATTGAAACAAAGTATCATAGAAAATCATAATTACGAAAGTGTTAAATTAATTTATTCTGGAATTGTCTTAAAAGACGATAAAAATTTAGAATTTTATGATATTGAAAGCAATGCTATTTTGATTGCAATTGGAAAAGTAAATAAAATGCCCCTATTAGAAGAACAACCATCACAAGAACATAATAATACATTAGCCAATAGAACGCAATTTATTGGAACAAATGACAGAAGTCATCAAATGATTGAATCTGGTTTAAATATTGTTTTCAATGAACTCAGTAATTCGTTATTGAATGGAACATTACCATCTGTGCCTAGTAGTATTTTGTTTGGAAATACACCATCATCACATCCTAATGAAAGTTCTTTAGAAAATTCATCATCTAGCATATTTTCTTCTAATAATCCACAAACTTCATCAAATCCATTTAATACTTTTTTATCACCTTCATCACAAACATCCTTACATCAATATCCTTCTTCTTACACAACATATTTTCCATATAATCATCCTTCAGTTTCTTCTCAAATCTCTACTTCCTATGTTCCAACTCCCGATATGATTATTAATAATCCTGTATCTGAGGAAAATATAAATTTATATACACATGAAAACAATTTATTACGTAATAGGGGTTATTACAACGAAACTCACAATTATAATGCGTTGATATATACATCTGGGAACATAAATGATGCCGAAAATGTTTTGTTAAATTATACTTAATGTGGAAAACCTTTATTGATGTAAATTGATGAAGTATAGATATGTTGATCTTCCATTACTATTTCGTGCTTGGGTAATGGGTTATATTTTTTAAGACATAAAATTTTGTTTTTTTTTATTTTGTTTAATAATGTATCATCCATCATATTATATTATATTATATAATTTGATTTTCCTAAAAATCCAAAAGTCCATTAGTAACGTTTTTCATGAAATCTTCATTTCTTGCAAATGGTTGTGCACCCCCTGTGTCATATTTACTATAACCGAGTTTCTGTATATAAATAGCATCATGTGATTTATGTTTATTAAGCATTTTTGTTTGTTCTTCAACATTATTATCAGTATTCCATTTATAAGGAGATGAATTTTTAAAATCACCTTCATAATTAACGTTATGTCCATTTTCGTTAATCCCTGTTCCTCTCATATAAAATTTTTTAGGAATATAAACACCATCAAAATTTTCTCTATTTTCTTCTATTGACATTTTGATTCTCTCACGATACAACGCCATTAATCCAAATAAAATGACAAATATTAATAAGACTTTTAAATCATCCATTATTATTTATATATTACATTTTAATATATAATATGTCGAGTCATTATTTCGAAAATATCGAAATAAATAACAACATAAAAGGTAATAATTTTATATCTTGTGTCGAAGGAAGTGTAACAAATAATATATATACTAAAAAATTAACTACCGATAATGGAATATTGTTAAACGGGACATTTAGTGGATTAAACGAAATAAGTGTTGGTAGTATAACAAATGTAAATTTTATCAAATCTGATTATGCAACATTCACGGATGCATCATTAACATATATACATTCTAGTTCTGGTAGTTTTACTAATTTATATGGTAATGCAAGTAATCTTTCTGGAATTAGTGCTAAATCATTAACTGATGGTAATTCATACATAGACGTTACCGATACTGGAAGCAACGGAACTATCAAATTTACTACTGAAAATGTTGAACGCATGAGAATCGCAAGTGATGGAAAAACTGGTATAGGAAATAATAACCCTGATAGAAAACTTGATATTTCAGAATCTTCTGGTTTAGCACAACTTAGATTGACTTTTACTGCGGGTGCTCAATACACTGATTTCACAACTGATGGTGGAAGCAATTTATTGGTAAATACGGCTGGAAGTATCACATTAGATGCTGATAAAGGAGTTACTACATTTAAAGATAATACTGTTGAATATATTAAATTTACTAATAACGCTGGAGATTGTATTATCAACAATGGAAGCACAGGTAAAAATATTATTTTTAATGATGTTGATGGAACAACCATAGCCACATTTAATGGTTCAAACAAATCAATCGTTGCAGATATTGTTAGTTTTGCCACCATAACCGATAACGTTTCTTCATTATCAGGAGGTATATTTATGGGATTAAAAGAAGTTATATCAAATACTATAACGGACGGAACGTTAATATTAACTAGCGGTTCATTAACCAAAGGTTTGACTGTAGATGCTATTGTGGGAAGTTTCACTACTTTATATGGTGATGGGAGCAATTTAACGGGAATTAGTAGTGAGGGAAGTACCAAATCAATAACTGCAGGAAATTCATTTGTTGATGTAACAGATACTGGAAGCAACGGAACTATCAAATTTACTACTGAAAATGTTGAACGCATGAGAATCGCAAGTGATGGAAAAACTGGTATAGGAAATAATAACCCTGATAGAAAACTTGATATTTCAGAATCTTCTGGTTTAGCACAACTTAGATTGACTTTTACTGCGGGTGCTCAATACACTGATTTCACAACTGATGGTGGAAGCAATTTATTGGTAAATACGGCTGGAAGTATCACATTAGATGCTGATAAAGGAGTTACTACATTTAAAGATAATACTGTTGAATATATTAAATTTACTAATAACGCTGGAGATTGTATTATCAACAATGGAAGCACAGGTAAAAATATTATTTTTAATGATGTTGATGGAACAACCATAGCCACATTTAATGGTTCAAACAAATCAATTGTCTCCAATATTATTAATTCTACCACCATAACCGATAATGTTTCTTCATTATCTGGCGGTTTATTTACAGGATTAAAAGAAATGACTTCTAACACTATTTCAGATGGAACATTAACAATTACAAGCGGTTCATTAACAAAAGGATTAACAGTAGATGCTATTGTGGGAAGTTTCACTACTTTATATGGTGATGGAAGTAACTTAACTGGGGTTAGTAGTGGAAGCAATAAATCACTAACAGACGGAAATACATTTGTTGATATTACAGATTCGGGAAGTGGAATAATTAAATTTACGGTTGATACAGTAGAACAAGGACGTATTGATGCAACAACTGGCTTAACAATGCAAAACGCATCGATAAGTGGTGTTTTCAAATCGTTTTCTATTACAGATAATGTGGCTACCTTAACTGGAGGAATATTTACTGGATTAAAAGAATTATCATCATCATCACTAAGTGATGGAACGATCATTATTACCAATGGTTCTCTAACTAAAGGTTTAACAGTAGATGCTATCGTGGGAAGTTTCACTACTTTATATGGTGATGGAAGTAACTTAACTGGTGTTAGTAGTGGAAGCAATAAATCACTAACAGACGGAAATACATTTGTTGATATTACTGATTCAGGAAGTGGAATAATTAAATTTACGGTTGATACAGTAGAACAAGGACGTATTGATGCAACAACTGGTTTAACAATGCAAAACGCATCGATAAGTGGTGTTTTCAAATCGTTTTCTATTACAGATAATGTGGCTACTTTAACTGGAGGAATATTTACTGGATTAAAAGAATTATCATCATCATCACTAAGTGATGGAACGATCATTATTACCAATGGTTCTCTAACCAAAGGTTTAACAGTAGATGCTATTGTGGGAAGTTTTACAACTTTATATGGTGATGGGAGTAATTTGACGGGTGTTAGTGGTGGTGGAAGTGGTAAATCTATTACTGCAGGAAATTCATTTGTTGATGTTACTGATTCTGGAAGCGGAATAATTAAATTTACGATTGATGCAGTAGAACAAGGACGTATTGATGGAACAACAGGTTTGACAATGCAAAACGCATCGATAAGTGGCGTTTTCAAATCGTTTTCTATTACGGATAATGTTGCGACCTTAACTGGAGGAATATTTACCGGTTTAAAAGAATTAAATTCAAGTTCTATATCAGATGGAACGATCATTATTACTAATGGTTCTTTAACTGGCGGTTTAACAGTAGATTCCGTCGTGGGTAGTTTTACTACTTTGTATGGTGATGGAAGTAATTTGACAAATATTAATAATGATGTAATTACCGATATAACGAACAAAAATGTATCATTTACTTCAGGTGGAACAAATTTTGGAGATTATACCGATACAGGAACTAAAAAAGCAATTTACCAATTAAACGCCACTTTATCAACTGGAACATATTATATATTTGGAGATTGGACAACTAATTTTGTAAATAATCCATTAAATAATCAAAAAATAGAATTATTATATTTTGAAACTGACCCAAGCATAAGTGCCTATACTGGCGATGTTTCCACAGGAACAGTGACGAAAACATTTAATACATTTCAAAAAAATAATAATACTAATAATTTCAGTTTTTCATTGGAAGTTCCTAGTAGTAAAACATATTATTTAGTGTGGGCTAGAAGTAGTACTGAAATATTCTTATGGGGAACAGGAAGTTCAAATTTAAATGAAGAAAGTTACAATATTAATTATATTAATCCTAATGATTCGGCTGTTATAAACACAAAAACATTATCCTATGATGAATCAAATAGTGGAACTAGATATGGAACATATTTAACAACTAATAGTCCTGCATATTATATTTTGACAGAATTAAATTTTTCATTAAGTTCAGGTTATCATTACATTTATGTTGATTGGATGACAGAATTTATTGATTCTCCATTAGGAGAACAATTTTTGGAATTACATTATAAAAATACTCTTTTACAACCTAGTGCTTATGCTACGTCGATCAGTGGAACAACCTTATTCAAACAACTTAGTAGTTTTAAAAGTGGTAAAAATAATAGCAATGCATCATTGGTGATTAATGTCCCTGATAATGAAATATATTATTTTGTAGTGAAACGATACAGTAATAATCATTATTTATGGGGAACTAATAGTGCTCAACTGAAAAGTGAAGATGTTAATATAAATATTGTTCGTCCTAGCAACATAATTGAATCATCTAATAAAATAATTTCAGGTTCTTCTAATATTACTGTGGATGGAAGTGGAACATTATCCATGACAACTAATGCTTCTGAAAGAATCACCATCGATAACTCTGGAAATGTTGGTATTGGTATTACAACTCCTTCTAATAAATTAGAAATCGTAGGTATAACCAAAAGTTCATCATTCACTGATGGTGTAGGTTCGCTTTCAGGAGGAATATTTTTAGGGTTGAAAAGTATTTCGTCATCCACCATAACTGATGGGACAACAATTTTGAAAGCAGGTTCTTTGACAAACGCATTGACAGTAGATGCTGTCGTGGGAAGTTTCACAACTTTGTATGGAAATGGTGCAAATTTATCTGGTATAAGTGTAAGTACTAAATCTATTACAGATGGAAATACGTTTGTTGATGTTACTGATTCTGGAAGTGGAATTATTAAATTCACGGTTGATACAGTTGAACAAGGACGTATTGATGGAACAACAGGCTTAACTTTGTTAAGTGCATCAATAAGTGGTAACTTAAAATCGTTTTCTATTACGGATAATGTGGCTACTCTAACAGGTGGAATATTTACTGGATTAAATGAATTAACATCAACTACCATAACGGATGGAACGGCAATTTTGAAAGTAGGTTCTTTAACAAACGCCCTAACCGTAGATGCTGTCGTAGGAAGTTTCACAACTTTGTATGGAAATGGAAGCAATTTATCTGGTATTAGTGTAAGTAATA